>Ga0074045_10000016_pt1 | contig 135718 bp, 113 predicted proteins | sample BogForMeECP23OM2_FD_94442 | JGI IMG/M metagenome (GOLD analysis project Ga0074045, IMG submission 94442) | Bog forest soil microbial communities from Calvert Island, British Columbia, Canada - Bog Forest MetaG ECP23OM2 | ecosystem: Environmental > Terrestrial > Soil > Wetlands ... | reverse complement strand
CTGGCGCAGCCGGTGCTCGACATTCAACTGCACGATACGTATTTCGTGGTCGGACATTTCCACTTGATCATGGGGGTGGCGGCGATCTTTGGAATGTTTGCAGCGAGCTACTACTGGTTCCCGAAAATGTTTGGGCGAATGATGAATGAAACCTGGGGGCGAGTGCATTTCTTCCTCACGCTGGCGGGGACGTACGCCATCTTCATGCCGATGCATTATCTCGGCATCGCGGGCGGGACGCGGCGGTACTCGCAATATACGGAAGTGGCGTACTTGCAGAAGTTGATGCCCATTCACGCGTTCATGACCTACGCGGCAATCATCACGATTGCAGCGCAGTTTATTTTCGTGATCAATCTTTTCTGGTGCATGTTCAAGGGGCCAAAAGCGAGTGACAATCCGTGGGAGGCGACGACTCTGGAGTGGACAACGACAACGCCCCCTCCGCACGACAATTTTGGTGGAAAGACTCCGGTGGTGAATCATGGGCCGTATGAGTATGGGGTCCCGGGAGCGGCGCGGGATTATGTGATGCAGACGGATCCGGCAACTGCGGCTCCGCATTAGAGCGCCTCGGGGGCTAAAGCCCTGGGTTGGAGGGGCGGGTATCGCAGCACTGAAGCACTGCGCCGCCTAAGGGCGAGCTAGGCGCATTCGGACGATTCAGCGGCACGTGCTCTAACTGAAACTGAAGGGGATCAATTGGCATCTGAAGTGATCATGCCGACGTATAGTCCAAGTAATCCGGTTAGCCGTTTGGGTGGGCGTGGGGATGTTCCGGTTCCTCCGAACGGTGGGGATGATGGAGGGGAAAACTCTTCCGGTTCAAATTTTCCAAATTATGGGGCGCGGCTGCGAAGAGCGCGGCTGGGGCTGATCTGCGCGATCGCAACCGTCAGCATGGTGTTTATTTCGCTGACCAGCGCGTACGTGGTGCGGCAGGGTTTGCCCACGTTCGATGGAGCAACGAACTCCTATGTTCGCGACTGGGGGCAGGTGCAATTGCCCTGGGTGCTGTTGGCTATTAATACCCTACTGTTGCTGATCAGCAGCCTGACCATGGAGTTTGCGCGACGCGATATTAAGCGGCGGGCGGCGCTGGCTCCGCTGCAATCGATGCCGGGGATTTCGCTGGGAGAGGAAAAAAGTTTCCCGTGGCTGGGCGTAACCGTTCTATTGGGTTTTGGATTTCTGGTTGGGCAGTGGATGGCGTGGGGCGAGTTGAAGGCTCGCGGATTTTTTGTTGACACCAATCCGAACAGCTCGTTTGTTTATCTGCTGACGGCGGCGCATGCAGTGCACCTGGCGGGAGGGATTGTCGCTCTGTTGTGGGCGGGGGTGACTTCCCTGCTCCACCGTCCGATTGAGGGTCGCCGCATTGTGGTGGATGTTACGGCCTGGTATTGGCATTTCATGGCATTGCTGTGGATTTACGTTTTTGCATTGTTAGGGTTTGCAAGGTGAACGGATAAGGAAGCGAGCCAGACGCGCGGTTTTGCGTTCGCAAAAAACGCGACGCTTGCGCGGCTCGCCCGGGTCCTTCGAAGGGCAAAAGACGCCCGCCTCTGGATGACAAGCTAAGGGGGAACTTCGGGAATGGCTGACGCCACGCTGCAACACGATGCCGTCGCGGTGCATGGAGTTACGGGTGAGTACGAAGCGCCGCTGTTTGGAGCTTACTCGAAGAAAGTTGGTATGTGGCTGTTTCTGGCCTCCGACTCGCTGACCTTCGGGGCGCTACTGTTTGCCTTCAGCTACAACCGCATCTACACGGCGTGGCCGACGCCGTTTGGCAAGGACAGCATTATCAACGCAACCGTGATGACCGCTTGCCTGCTCTCGAGTTCGCTGACCATGGTGATGGCGGTTTTCGCAGCGCAGCGGCATGACCGGGCCTGGACGCGAAACTGGCTGCTGGCGACGATGGCGTTCGGAACGGCTTTCATTGTGTTGCACGGGATGGAATGGACGAAACTGATCCATGAGGGGCTGACGTTGCCGGGCTTTCCGAAGCCCGCGGGAGCGAGTGAAGGTGAGTTCGCCAAGATCTCGACGGGCGTTCCGCAATTTGCGGCGACATTTTTTGGTCTGACGGCGATGCACATGTTGCACGTGACGATTGGGGTGATCTACCTGGGCGTCGTGGCTCTGCGGAAATGGTTCCTGCCGATTCTGGGGGCGCTGTGGCTGGCGGGATTTTTGCTGATTCCGTCGGACAACGTTTTTCATTACGGGGTGCATGCGCTGCTGATCGGGCTGATCGTGGCGAGCATCATTCTTTTTCTGAAGCCGAAAGATTATGACGCGCACGATGTGGAAGTGTCCGGGCTGTACTGGCACTTCGTGGATCTGGTGTGGATGTTTATTTTCCCGCTGGTGTATTTGATGTCGACCAAGGTGTAATGGCATTCCGACTTGGGATGGTGCAGACGAGTTGCATAGGTCCTTCGCTCCGCTCAGGATGACAAAATTCAGGTGGGAGAACTTCAATGCACGACGTCGCAACGCACGACGATAGCAAGGGGCAGTATTTCTGGGTATGGGGAGCGCTGCTGGTTCTGACCGGCATTGAGGTCTGGCTTGGCTATCGACAGATCTTCGAACCGGTGCGGATGCTGGAAGCGCTGTTGGTGTTGTCGGTGATCAAGTCGGCATTGATTATCGCCTACTTCATGCACTTGAAGTTTGAGAAGCCACTCATGCGTTGGTTGCTGGTGGTGTCGGTGACGAGTTGCTTTGTGATTATGTATTTCTTCTTCTTTCCAGACGCGGGACGAATCGTGCATCTGGGAGTTCGATAGGCGCGATGCAAGTTATGCTGGGCAAAATCCGTGCTATTGGTTTGACGGCCGTGCTCGGGCTCTTGACGGTGCCGGCGCTAGCGCAGGGCTGCGCGATGTGTAATGCGGTGGCAAGAAGCACGCCGAAGGAAGGGCAGCGGGCGCTGAACCGGGCGATTCTGGTGATGCTGGTGCCGCCGATTGGGATCATGGTGGTTGGAGTAGGATTCGCCTTTCGCTACGGGAAAAGGCGCGACGAGGAGCAGGATCGCGGAGGAGCATAGGGATCAGCGGCTAGAACCGCTGTTGATTCAGCTTGAGCGCGGCTCAAGCCGCGCCCTTTCAAAGCGAAGGGTTACGCGATCTTTCGATTCCGCCTCGGGCAGGTTGCTGACGCGCTGCTCTAGCGCGGCGCTCGAGGCATAAAGTAGGGATTCCTCCACTTCACCGTCGCTAGCGCTCCGGCTCCGGTCGGAATGACGGAGTTTGATTGATCTCACGCTATCAGGCCGCGGCGGCGGTTGCGCTCACGCTATCACTATCAATCAAGGTGGCCGCTTCGCGAGCGCCGGTATGCCTTAGCACCTCGCAGGCCCATTGCGTCTTTGCACTCTCGGAGCAAGCCACGTAGACCAACACGCCCAACTGGCGAAGCTCGCTTTCAAAGCGGTCGGCCTCGTCATCCGAAAAACCCAGGCCAACAAGAGTTCTGGCGTTGCCGCAGAGAGCCGGAGCATCCCGGGCAACCATGAGAGCATGGAGAAAAGCCTGGGAGCGGATGAAGAAGCCCACGGTGGGAATCATTACAGCGCCGAATTCGGAGAGCCAGCCGATGAGTCCGGCATTAGCGGCATTGGTTCCGCGCTCAGAGCTGAAGAGGCTGGCATCGCGAACCAGTGCAGCGATGGGATGGGTGGGGGATAACATCATGCAAATATCTTCGTTGTCGAATCCGGCTTGATTGAGCGTGTGCACCACCTCATTCAACGGCACATTCTGGGGATACATTCCATAGGCTGCGGCTGAATTTACTGCCATGTCAATTCTCCACATCGACGAATATTGTTAATGCCAACTGCAATGACCGGGAATCTGCAACCAGAAAACTGAGGCTGAATTTGTAGTGAAGCTCTCTGAAAATTACACTTCCCGCGGGAAATTGAAACTCGGGTGAATCCTGTAGGGCATTCAGTTTTCTCGAGTCTGTTAAAGGCAGGTTAATTTCGCTTTCTTGCATTTATTTACAAACGCTAGTGAGGAGGGGCATCGGGATGACCGCTCTGATAGTCGCACTCGCCCGCTACCCGGCAAGCTCTTTGCCAATCACCTTTAGAACCCTGCTTTATAATAAGAGGTTCGGCATCAGGCGCTGGGGGCGCAGGGGGATTCCCCGGCGAGCGAAGCGCCTGTTGACGGCCTACTTACCCGATGTCTCATATCACAGCTACAGACGGCATTGTGGTACGCGGAGCTCGCGTCCACAACCTCAAGAATATCGACTTTGAAGTTCCGCACAATACTTTGACGGTTGTGACTGGGGTCTCGGGGTCCGGCAAGTCTTCGCTTGCTTTCGATACGATTTATGCGGAGGGACAGCGGCGATACGTGGAGTCGCTTTCCGCGTATGCGCGACAATTTCTGGAGCGGATTGAGAAGCCGGATGCGGATTCGATTGATGGCATTGCACCGGCGGTGGCGATCCGGCAGAAGAATTCTACGCGCAATCCTCGATCCACGGTGGGAACCGCGACCGAGGTTTATGACTATCTGCGGCTGCTGTTTGCTCGCGTGGGGCGAACCTATTGCGTGAACTGCGGGCGCGAGGTGAAAAAAGATACGGTCGACGAAATCGCGGATGCGATTCTAGCGCTGGATCCTGGGACTCGGTTACAAGTTGTCTTTCCGTTGCGGACCGCCACAACGGCGCAGCCGGAAGCCGCGAAGAAGGCAGTTCGTCAACGCAAGAGTAAGAAAAGCGCTGGGCCGGACGCGGGGTTGACGGAGCAGCTGAAGGCGCGGCTGTTTGATTTGCGGAAGGCTGGCTTCAACCGGTTGTATCAGGCCGGGCAAGTGTTTGAGTTTTCCACGCCGGAATCGCTGCTGGACGTTGATTTCAACCAACCCGTATTCGTCCTGGTCGACCGGCTGGCGGTTTCGGCCGAGGCGCGATCGCGAATTGTGGATGCGGTCGAGACCGCATATCGAGAATCGGGGGAAGTGATTTTCGACTTGCCGGCGCGGGACGAACAGCCGGCACAACAGTTGCGATTCTCCCAACGCTTCGAATGCAAGCACTGCAATCTGCGGTACGAAGAACCGGAGCCACGGCTGTTTTCCTTCAACAATCCCTATGGAGCCTGTCCGCGCTGCCAGGGCTTTGGAAACACGATCGATTTCGACCTTGATCTGGTGATTCCCGATAAAACGAAAACACTGGCGGAAGGGGCGATCGATCCCTGGAACAAACCGAAATACAGGCCGCTGTTTACCGAGATGAAGAAGTTCGCCAAGCAATCCGGAATTCCGCTGGACGTGCCCTGGGGTGAACTCGAAGCGGAGCAGCAGGAACTGATTCTGGACGGGGAGGGCGACGACGATTTTCTGGGCGTGCGCGGATTTTTCCAGTATCTGGAGCGGAAGAAGTACAAGCTGCACGTTCGAGTTTTCCTGAGCCGCTATCGGGGATATTCGACCTGTCCCGAATGCCACGGGAACCGTCTGCGGCTGGAGGCAAGGCAAGTCAAGATTAGCGGGCGCAACATTTGCGACGTTTGCGCGATGACGGTGGAGGATGCGGCGGCGTTTTTCGGCAGCGTGAAGTTGAGCGCCGAGGAGGCGGAAGTTGCCGAAAGGCTGTTGCAGGAAATCCAGGAGCGGTTGCGCTTTCTGAACGACGTGGGCCTGGAGTACTTGACGCTCGACCGGCTGGCTTCGACGCTTTCCGGGGGCGAGGCGCAACGGATTCAGCTGGCGACTTCGTTGGGCTCGCGGCTGGTGGGAACATTGTATGTGCTCGACGAGCCTTCGATCGGACTGCATAGCCGCGATACGCACCGGCTGATCAAAATCCTGCATGATCTGCGAGATTTGGGAAACACGATTCTGGTGGTGGAGCACGATCCGGACATCATGCGGACGGCGGACCGGATTCTTGATCTCGGGCCGGGAGCCGGAGAGAATGGCGGGAAGCTGGTGGCGGCGGGAAGCTACGAAGAGATTCTGCGAAATCCGGCTTCGTTGACTGGGCGCTATTTATCCGACGATCTGCGCATTCAGGTGCCAGCGGTGCGGCGGCAGCCCGGCGCGCAGCAGATCAGGATCAAGAATGTGCGGGCCAACAACCTGAAAGGGATCGACGTCTGCATTCCGTTGAGGATGCTGGTGGCGATCACGGGAGTTTCCGGGTCGGGCAAGTCGACGTTGCTCCATCAGGTGCTTTATCAGGCGCTGGCGGAGGCCAAGCAGCAGCCGACTGGCAGTGGAGCGCGGGGAGCGGCGACCTGGGAGAGCCTGGAGGGCGACCAGTTTATCGATGAAGTAGTCTTGGTCGATCAGTCGCCGATCGGGCGGACGCCACGTTCGAATCCAGTTACTTACATCAAGGCCTTTGACGCGATCCGTGAACTATTTGCTTCCCTGCCCGAGGCCAAGAAGCGCGGATTCGGCCCGGGACACTTTTCTTTTAACATCCCCGGCGGGCGATGCGAGACTTGCCAGGGAGACGGCACGGTGACGGTGGAGATGCAGTTTCTCGCGGACGTGGAACTGATTTGCGAGGAGTGCAAGGGGACAAGGTACAAGGCGCAGGTGCTGGAGGTTCGCTACCGCGGAAAGAACATTCACGAGGTGTTGAACCTGACGGTTAAAGAAGCGCTAAAGTTTTTTGCGGAGGTGCCCAAGATCACGGAAAAGCTGCGTGTGCTGGAAGAAGTTGGGCTGGGATACTTGCGGCTGGGGCAATCGGCAACGACTTTATCAGGGGGCGAGGCGCAACGGATGAAGCTGGCGGCGCACTTACAGCCTGCGGCGCGCGAGATTGGGCGGCCGAGTGGCGCCGGACAGGACCAGCCTCGCCGGGGCCGTCGACTGCTTTATATCTTTGATGAGCCCACGACAGGATTGCACTTTGACGATGTGAGCAAACTTCTGGCGGCGTTTCGCCGTCTGATCGATGCAGGCGGGTCAATCCTGGTAATCGAACATAATCTGGAAGTGATCAAGACCGTTGACTGGGTGATCGATCTGGGTCCGGAGGGCGGAGCGCGTGGCGGCAGGATCGTGGGAGCGGGACCGCCGGAGGCGATCGTAAATCTGCAAGGCTCTTACACGGGCAAGTATCTGGCTCACCTGCTGAATGGGCATGTCAGCGGCAACGGAGCATCGACGCCCCATGGCAGCAAGTAAATCTCTCGCTAGCCTATTGCTGGCCCTGTCGCTATGTGCTTCCGCGTCGGCGCAGGATGCGAACCAGCCTCCCGGACAACCTTTGTCATCGTCCTCGCCTGTGGCGCAATCTTCTTCTGGACAATCATCTTCTAAACAATCGGGAGCGCATCGCTCGGCCCATCACATTCAGGTTCCGGATGACTCGCCGGCGCCGCCGCCAGAACTCACACAGGCAGAGGTCGCGATTGAAAAGCAGGATTACGCTGCCGCCGAACCACTGCTTCAGAAACTGGTTGAACGCGATGCTACGAGCTACGCGGGCTGGTTCGATCTCGGCTTTGTGGAAAATGCTCTGGGCAAGGTGGATGCCTCGATTGCAGCGTATCGCAACTCGGTGGCGGCGAGGCCTGACGTTTTCGAATCGAACCTGAATCTCGGTCTACAACTGGCCAAGACGGGACAGCCCGAAGCGGAACAATATCTGCGGGCTGCAACCCGGCTGAAGCCTACGAGCCACCCAGCCGAGGGGCAATACCGGGCATGGCTTGCGCTGGGCCAGACCCTGGAAAAGACGAAGCCCTCGGAAGCTCTGGATGCATACAGGCGCGCGGCTTCTCTCCAGCCGAAAGAGGCCGAGCCGCACTTCGCGGCGGGAGCGCTTCTCGAGCGCGAAAACAAATTTGCCGACGCCGAGGTCGAGTACAAGCGGGCGCTTGCGCTCGATCCGAAATCGCCGGATGCGAGCATCGCGCTGGCGAATCTTTACATGCATGGGCACCGCTTTCCCGAGGCCGAAGAATATCTTCGCAAGTTGCTTGCGGAGCATTCTTCCTCCGCCGCGGTCGAGATACAGCTGGGGCGTGTGCTGGCGGCCGAGGGAAAGAATGATGAAGCGATCGCCGCGCTAGAGGCGGGAATCAAGCTAGCGCCGACAGAAGAAGGGGCGCAACGCGATCTTGCGGAACTGTATACGACTGCCGGGAAGAACGATCTGGCGGAGTCGAGCTACCGGGCGCTGGTTGGGGCGCATCCCAACGACGCGGAGTTGCATGACGGCCTGGGCAAGGCCCTGTTGTGGGAGAAGAAATCTCCAGAGGCCCAGCGGGAGTTTGTCGTAACGGTCGGGCTCAATCCTGGTTTTGGAAATGCGTACTATGATCTCGCATTCGCCGCGAACGACAACAAGGACTATGAGGTGGTGATTCGAGCGCTGGATGCGCGAGCGAAGCTTCTGCCTGAAACTCCGATGACATACTTCCTGCGAGCCTCTGCCTACGATCACCTACACGACTTCAAGAAAGCCGCTACCAACTTTCATCTCTTCCTTAAGATCGCCAATGGGAAGTATCCTGATCAGGAGTGGCAGGCGCAGCATCGGCTGATTGCCATCGAGCCGAAGAAATAGGCTTGGCGAAAGAATGGGATGGGCATGGGAGATTTGCGATTGCGACGGGTGGCAGTCTTGGCGGTCCTGATGGTGGTTGCGTGTGCTCTCAGCTTTACCAAGGACCTGACAATTGAAGAACTGAAAGAGCGAGTGGCGGCGGCTTCCATTTCGGAGCGTCCTGCATTGTGCATTGAGATCGCTGAGCGGCAGGCGGAGGCGGCCAGCCGCTTGTACGGGGCCGACGACGTTGATAAGGCCCAGGCGGCGCTGGGGGATGTAGCGTCGTTCTCGGAACTGGCCCGCGATTACGCGATCCAGTCGCATAAGCGCGAGAAGCAAAGCGAAATTGCCGTCCGCAAGATGGCGCGGAAACTGGGCAACCTTAAACACAGCGTATCGCGGGACGATCAGATAAAGATTCAGGAAACCATCGACCGGCTGGAACGTGTGCGCGACGATTTGCTGACGGCCATGTTTCCGAAGGGAGTGAAGAAATGAAAGGTCTCTGGATTCGAGCCAGCGCAGGAGTTTGTCTGCTCGGTTTGATTGCGACGGGGACGCTGGCACAGCACCGCCGGGATCCGTTTACCCAGCCGGAGATTGACCAGATCCGAGATACCAGCTGGGAGCCGCAACTGCGGCTCGGCTTATATGTGAAGTTTGCCCGGGCCCGGCTGGTGGGGCTGGAGGAGATGCGTAACAATCCGAAGACGAAGGATCGGGCGCAGCAGACACACGACCGGCTGGATGATTTTCTGCTGATCTACGACGAACTCAACGACAACATCGATACTTATGTCGATCGCAAGAACGATATTCGCAAGCCGTTGAAGGTGATCATCGACGCGGATACGGAATTCCAGGCCAAGCTTTTAGCGTTGCGGGACGCAGCCGGCGTTCCGCCGGAAGAGGCAAAGCAATATGAATTTATTCTGAGCAGCGCTTTGGATACGGTGGATAGTTCCGCAAAAGATCACCATCAACTTCTTGCCGATCAAGAGGAAGAGGCGAAGCATAAAAAGAAGACGAATCCGGCGCAGGCTGGCAGCCGGTCGGAGTGAAGTTTGCACTCTTTGGTTCTGATTGGTGCGGCAGAATATGGTCCGTGCTAATCTGGGCTCACTGTGCGCGAGGGATTGCTCGACATCTTCCATGAAGAACACCGGCAGCTGCGTCCCAGCGCTGCCTTGCCGGAGTTGAAGGTTGAGTTCTTCGCCTTTGCGAACGTTAACAATACGATTCGGTTGCGCGAAGGGCGGCTTCTGGTAAGGCTTTCCGATCTGCTGGAAGGCGCGCCGGAGGCGGTGGTGCGCGCCATCGCCCATATCCTGCTGGCCAAGATGTACCGCAAGCCGATTGATCGCGGACACGCGGTGCGCTATCGAAAATATATTGCGAGCCACGAGGTGGTCAGTAAGGCGCACCTGGTACGGCAGATGCGGGGGCGCAAGCGGCTCCATTCTCCGCAGGGACATGTTTACGATCTGGATGCCGTGTTTGAGGATCTGAACCGGCGGTTTTTTCATGGACTGATGGGGCGTCCGCGAATGAGCTGGAGCCCGACGAAAACGCGGCGGATTCTTGGGCACTACGATCCGGCGCATAATGCGATTGTGATCAGCCGAATCTTCGACCATCCTTTAGTTCCCCGCTACGCCGTGGAATACATCGTCTACCATGAGATGCTGCATTTGAAGCATCCGGTGAGGCTGCGGGGAAGCCGGCGCTGCGTGCACTCAGCGGAGTTTCACGCGGAGGAGAAGTTGTTTCCGGAGTTGGAGCGGGCGGGAGCGTTCTTGAAGAGGCTGTGAGGGAGTCGCCTGAATTCGATGGTGGACAGTGTCCCAGTTTGAAGTTCATGGCTTGCCGGTTACCGAATGAAGGAATTTCTCGAATCATTGGACTTTGCTTCGGGAGCGGCCCTTATAGCGCTGCTTTCAGCGGCGCTCGTTTGGCTATTGTGCTTCGCGTGCCCGTCGTCTTTACGCAAGGTTTGGGTTGTCATCGTGCCCTTGGCTCTCACGAACTGCCTTTACTGGTCTGTGGCATGGCTCGAAGCCGACGGGGATGAATATCACCGGGCGCTCGTAATGTCTGACTACCGCATGTGGGCAGCCCTATTCATTGTTGCGTGGTTTCTAGCCGGGGCCATTCCGTCAGCCGCTGTCGTTCGCGTATTCTTTTCCCGAAAAGCCAGGAAAGGGTCGACTTAGCTGCTGAAAAATCCCTATTGCACTGACTGACGTCTCCGCGAACTCCGCTTAATTCCCTACTTCTCCGTGTGATGCGAATCACAGTCGTTTGTCCTCCGAAAAAGCAACTTGTTTCTGAAGCGCTGCAGGCGCAGAATCATCCCACCGCCGGCCAAGGAGGGGTTATGGAAATAACCTGCCGCTGGCACTATGGGTTCCGGTTACTGGCACGGTTGCGCTGGAAGCATGCGGTGCTTTGTGCCTTGATCATTGATTTGTTACTTACGCCGCTGTTCGCCCAAAGACCACGAATGACCTATAGGAAACAGGTGATGATGCTGCCCAACACGCCGGATGACCGCGTTGTTGGCGACAACAGTGGCTCAAAGCCAGGTGGTGGTGGCGAGAAAATATGCTCGCTCCAGCCGTTTCCAGGACTCCCGAGCACCGCCAGCGTTGCGACCTTGCAGATTCCCCGCAAGGCTCAAAAAGAATATGAGCACGCCTGCGTGGCCCTGAAGAGTAAGAAGCTGCCTGAGGCTGAGCAGCATTTGCGCAAGGCAACCGAAATCTACCCGAAATATGTGGCCGGATGGGTAATGCTGGGTCAGACTCTAGAAACCAGGCAGCAATCAGCCGAGGCTCGTGACGCTTGTTCGAGGGCTGCGGGCGCTGATCCGAAGTACTTGCCCGCGTATCTTTGCCTGGCCGAGATTGCGGGACGCAGGCAGGAGTGGAAGGAGGTTTTGAAACTGACCAGCCGCGCTCTCGAGCTGGACGCGGTAAACGACCCCTATGCCTATTTCTTCAGCGCGATTGCCTATTTCAATCTCAACCAGTTGAACGAAGCGGAACAGAGAGCTTTGAAGGCCGAAACGATTGACCGGGAGCACAACGAGCCCCTGTTGCAGCTTTTGCTGGCCCAGATTTACGAAGCCAAGAAGGACGCGGCTGGCGCTGCTGCTCATCTTCGGGAATATCTTAAACTTGCGCCGGAAGCGCAGGACTCGGATCAGCTGAAGAGGCTTTTGGCAGAGGCAGAGAGCGGGAAGTAAGTGTGTCCCGTAGCGTCGGAATTGCATCCATCCCGCTTTACGCCTTCAAGGATCTCTTCTTCGCCAGACCAATTGCTGCAATCCCGGAACTCATCAGCAGGAGTGGGATGGGCTCTGGGACCGTCGAGACAGGAGTCACTGTGCCGGTATAGCTGGCACTGACACCTAATATAAGACCGGTCTGAACCATCTGAAATTCACCCGTTCCCTTGCCTGCGATTTTCAGGTCGAATACCTGCGGTCCCAGAGTGCAACCGAAGCCTCCGCTGCAATTCAGCAGCTCGAAGCCGATGATTTGGCCTGAAATCGTTAGCGGGAGATTCATGACTGACTGTCCGTTCCAAACAACGGGGGGAGTGCTGAAAGTTAGACCGCCGGTAAACCACTCGGCGACAGCATTGCCGAATGTTCCCGATGAGTAGAGGGAGCAGTAGTCACAAAACGAGCCTAAGCTTCCTGAGGAAAAAGTGAAATTACACAACGATCCCAGGTCACAAATACCGATGAAGCTAGGTCCACCTGGTGAAGATTGATACAAGCTGAGGCCCGACCCGTGAATGATAAAATCGCCGCTCGACGAAGCAAAACCATCGTAAGCAGTGCCAGTAATTGCAATGCTGTTGACGCTGTCAGCGGACGCGAGTGTGGTTAGGGCCAAAAAGAAGGCCAAGGTCAGCGGCAGAGTCTTTGTTAACATGGTGCGATCCTCCGTGCCGCGCAGCTTATCACCTTCTGAACAGGTAAACATAAGGTTTTTGCTGTATACATGGTTTTGAACAAGCGGTGGGCGCCCTTAGAGAGCAGATTCTGTCGGCGTAAAATAGGCTTTATATTTATTAACCGTGACGTGGACGGAACCGCTTGGTTTGGATTCCTGAAACGATGCACCTCTCGCTGGCCTCCCCCGTTCGTTTTTTGGCGGACCGGCGTGCCTGAGATTCTGACAAGTGGGCTCTCGCGCAGCCCGTTTAATCCCCTATTTCTCCGTGTGATGCGAATCACAGCTGTTTGTGAGATCGCACATTGACGCTCCCGTGGCGGACGGCATATCCTTAAAGTTGAAATTGAAATTCATTTTCAAGATCATACGGACTGTCTAAATGCTTCAGGCTTTTATTATCACGCTGCGCGAAGGGGTTGAGGCCGCCCTGATTGTTGGGATCACTCTGGCCTATCTCGCCAAAATTGGGCGCAATGATTTGCGCAAGGCCGTCTATGCCGCGCTGGGGGCCGCTTTTGTTGGGAGCATCGGCGTTGCGGTACTGATGTCGCGGCTGAACCTTAACGAAGATGCGTTTGAAGGCTGGGTCATGCTGGTGGCCGCCTTCTTCGTCATCACCATGGTGATTTTCATGATGAAGACGGGGCGCAAGCTGAAGGGCCAGATCGAGGGCAAGGTTGGCTTGCTGGCGGGCAATGACGCGTGGATCGGCCTCTTCTTCTTTGTCTTTCTGATGGTGCTGCGCGAAGGCGCGGAGACCGTGCTGATCCTTTCCGCGGTGACGCTGAATTCGACCGAGCTGATGAGCTTTCTGGGAACGCTGCTGGGTGTGCTGTGCGCGATCGCCTTCGGCGTGATGTTTGTGAAGGGCAGCGTCCGGATCAACCTGCAAAAATTCTTCCGCGTAACGACGGCTATCCTCCTCCTGGTTGCGGCGCAGCTGGTGATTGCCGGGTTGCACGAGCTTTCGGAGAGCGGGGTCATTCCATCCTCGAAGACCGAGATGGCGATCATTGGGCCGATCGTGCGGAATGATTTGTTCTTTTTTGTGACGATCTTTGCATTAGCGGCGCTGATGGTGTTGTTTGACGCCAAGCGGCGCGAGCCGGTGCTGGACTCACCTTCGGCGGCCGAGCGGCGCAAGGCGCTGTGGACGGCCCGCAAGGAACGCTTGTGGATGGCTTCGGTGTATGGCTTCTCGTTCGTGTTCATCACGCTGGTGACGGCGGAATTTATATACGCCAAGAGCGTGAGCGCGCTGTCGCCGGCGGCTGAGGTCACTTTTACAAATGGCGAGGTAAAGATTCCGCTGGCGCAGATTTCGGATGGCGATTTGCATCGCTTCCAGGCGAAGGAGAACGGAGTTGAAGTGCGGTTCTGGCTCTATCAGAAGCCGGATGGCAAGATCTCGACCGTGCTGGATGCGTGCGAAATCTGCGGCGCCGTGGGATTCTATAAGACTGCGAACGGCGTGGTTTGCAAGAATTGCGCGGCGCCGATTAATCCGCAGTCGGTGGGAACGGCGGGCGGGTGCAATCCGATTCCGCTGAAGGCGATGCAGACAGCGGATGCAGTGATTATTCAGGAGGCGGACATCGCAGCAGGTAGCCGCATGTTCGAGAAACAGTAAGAGATGTTCGTCCGCCTCGTTTACGAATCGTTCCGGCGACAGAAGCGGCGCAAGTTGCTGGCCGGCGCGGCGATTACTTTAGGCGTGACCGTCGCCACGGCGATGATCGCGGTCGCCACCGACATCGGCGACAAGATGAATCGCGAGCTGCGCACGATTGGCGCGAACCTGCTGATCACCCCCCAAGAAGACACGCTGGACGTGGAAATTGGCGGCGTCAACCTGAAGCCGCCGAGCGATGGCGCGTTCCTGAATGAAGCCGACCTGCCCAAGATCAAGGGCACGTTCTGGCATAACAACATCACGGGATTTGCGCCGGTGCTGCCGGTGAATGTCACGCTCGAGCGGGACGGAAAGACGGAAAATCTCACTCTGCTGGGCACATACTTCGCAAAGCAAATTTCGTTTGGGAAAGAAGAGTTTACGACGGGAGTGCGATCAACGCATCCGTGGTGGAAGGTTTCTGGCATGTGGCCGGGGGACAGCTCTCAGGATGTTCTGCTGGGAGAGCGGCTGGCGGCGCGGCTTTCTGCGAAGACGGGCGATGCGCTTACGCTTTCTGGCCGGTCGTTGCATGTGAGTGGAATTCTTTCTACTGGTGGCGCCGAGGATGATGAGGTCGTGGGGCCGATCGCGCTGGCGCAGGAGATTCTTGGGAAGCCGGGGGCAGTGCGGCGAGTTTACGTGAGTGCGCTGACCAAGCCGGAGGATGCGCTGGGGCGCCGCGATCCGAAGAGCATGTCTGGGCCGGTGTATGACCGGTGGTATTGCTCGCCGTATCCGCAATCGATTGCTTTTCAGTTGCAGGAGGCGATCCCCCACTCGCACGCGGAGCAGATCCGGCAGGTGGCACAGAACGAAGGGGCGGTGCTGACGCGGATCGAAGGGCTGATCTTTCTGGTCACGCTGGCGGCGCTGTTTGCTTCGGCGCTGGCGGTTTCGGCCGCGATGGCTACGGCGATTTTCGAGCGACGGGCGGAAGTGGGATTGATGAAGGCTTTGGGTGCGGGGCGCTTTGCTGTAGCGTCAATCTTCTTTGCGGAAGCGACGCTGCTGGCTTTGCTGGGAGGACTCGTCGGCTTCGCGGCGGGTGGGATGCTGGCGCAGCAGATTGGGCGCTCGATTTTCAATTCGGCGATTACGATTCCGCCGGTGCTCTTGCCTGTGATTCTGGCGATTGCGGTGATCGTCACGTTTGCGGGAAGCGCGGCGGCGATTCGAAAAGCTGTGGGACTGGATCCTGTCTTTGCGCTGCGAGGTGAACTGTGAGTGGCGCTGCAGAGCAACTGCATTCTGCAAAGGACGTGGCAGCGGGGCGCGCGAACGTTCCGCATACTTCCATGTTTGTGCGGATGCTGGTGAGGGCGGCAGTGCTGCGGCGTGGACGCGCGGCGTCGGCTTTGTTCGCCATGGTGGTGGCTGCGGCCGTCGCCACGGCGATGCTGAATCTTTATGTCGATGTGCAGGCCAAGCTGCGGCGCGAGTTCCGCAACTATGGGGCGAACATCATTGTCGTGGGAAAGGACAGTGCTTCCCTTCCAGCGAATGCCCTAACACAAGTGGAAACTGTAGTCGCCGGACACGGGGTTGTGGCGCCGTTCGCGCTGGTGGTGGCGCGAGCCGGCGATGGTCAGCCGATTGTTGTGGCGGGGACGGATTTCGATCGAGTGCGGCAGCTGGATCGGTGGTGGTCGGTAAGCAGCTGGCCTTCGGCTCCGCAGCAAGCGCTGGTGGGAGTGCGGGCGCTTTCGGTGGTCTCGCCGAAGAAGCAGCCTTTCGATTTGGAGTTTCAAGGACACACGATTCACCTCACAGCGGCGGGAACGGTGCAGACGGGGGCGGCGGAGGATAGCCGAGTTTATCTATCGCTCGCGGACTTTGTAGCTTGGACGGGAGTGCAACCTTCGACGATCGAGGTTGCTGCGAATGGATCACCGGAAGAGATCGCGGCTATCATGAATCAGCTTCAGCAGGCGATACCAGCGGCCGATGTGAGGCCGGTACGGCAAATCATGGAAGGCGAAGCGCGGGTGCTGGGCAAGACGCGGGCAACGCTGCTGGCGGCGGCTGCGCTCATTATTCTGACGGCGGCGTTGTGCGTGCTCTCTACGCTGATGGGATGGGTGTTCGACCGTCGGCGAGACTTCGCCATTATGAAAGCCCTGGGCGCTTCCGACGGACTGCTGAACGGATTCTTTGCGGCGGAGGCAGCGGCGCTGGGTGCGATGGGTGCGGTCATCGGATTCGTTCTTGGAATCGGCATTGCGGCGTGGATCGGGCGAGCGAACTTTCATGCTCCTGTGGTGCCGCGGTTCGGTGTTCTGCCTTTTGTGCTGGCTGGTAGCATGGTGGTAACGCTGCTTTCGGCAATCCTTCCGATTTCGCTGCTGCGGCGAGTGCAGCCGGCCGTGATCCTGAGGGGAGAGTGAAATGATTCAGATCAAGGACGTGACCAAGCTCTACCCGGCGAAAGCTGCGGGAAATCCCACTTCTCCCAAAGGAAGGGAGAAATGGGGCACCCCAGGCGGGGAGAATGGCGCCATTCATGCGCTCGACCACATCTCGCTGCACGTGGCGCAGGGCGAATGGCTGTCGATCATGGGGCCGTCGGGGTCGGGCAAATCGACGCTGGTGAATCTGATTGGATGCCTGGATCGGCCAACGTCGGGCGAGATCTGGCTGGACGGGCAGAACGTTGCCGGAATTTCCGCCAGCGAATTGAACCGGGTGCGGGCGGAGAAGATTGGATTTATTTTCCAGCAGTTTCACTTGATTCCGTTTCTCACGGCGGTGGAGAACGTCATGCTGGCGCAGTACTTCCACAGCATGACAGACGAGAAAGAAGCGATCGACGCCCTGACACGGGTGGGGTTGGGCGACCGTGCGCACCATTTACCATCGCAGCTTTCTGGAGGCGAGCAGCAGCGCGTGTGCATCGCTCGCGCCTTGATTAACGATCCGAAAATTATTCTGGCGGATGAGCCTACGGGAAATCTGGATGCACTGAATGAAGAGCTTGTCTTGCGGCTGCTGCGCGAGTTTCACCAGCAGGGGCGGACGATTGTGATGGTTACGCACGATCCGGTGGTGGCCCGGCTGGCCGACCGGCGCATTGAGTTCCATCATGGCAAGATCGAGTCGCAGGAAGTTTTTGCGATGGCCGACGAGGAGCAATTTGACGAGGTATTGGAAGAGCTGTGGGTGCTGGCGGAGCATGGCGAGATTGCCGAAGTCGAGCGGATGGAAGTTCACGGGGCGCTGCCGGTGAGCCTGGCGATTGAAAAAATGATGCAGATGGGGCTGGTGGATTCGGCGCCGCATCCGCCTCTGGCCCATGGGCACAAGCCGTTCGTGAATCCTTGTCACGATGCACTCAAGCCGGTGTCAGCGTCCGTGGGCGATGGAACGCTGATTGTGGAACTCACGCCGAGAGGGCGCGAACGAGCGGGCAGCATTATCCGGCGTCATCGGCTGGCCGAGCGGCTGTTCACGGATAGTCTGGCGATGGACAGCGAATCCGAAATCGAGCAGCAGGCGTGCAAGTTCGAACACATTCTTTCGCCGGAAGCTACTGACAAGATTTGTGCGTTCCTGGGACATCCGCGGACTTGCCCACATGGTGCGCCGATCCCGCCAGGCCCGTGCTGCGGCAGAAGCCCGGAGTTTGCGGGAACCATAGTTGCCGGGGCGCACAAGCAGGCCTAGCTTGGCTCGGGGAACAAAGCTGGTCATCGGTCCTGAACGATCCGCGCTGCTATGATCGAAGTGCACCGTCTCCCATCATGACCACGCGCAGGCCTACCATAGGTGTATTCGACTCCGGTTTCGGCGGGCTGACCGTTCTTAAAGCATTACTTGAAGTAATTCCCGGCGCGAATTACATCTATTTTGGCGATACGGCGCGGCTTCCTTACGGGTCCAAATCTGTCGATACGGTAGCGCGTTACGCGGTTGAGGCTGCCGATTACCTGGAGAACCAGGGGGCCGAAGTGCTGGTAATTGCTTGCAACACGGCAACCGCGCTGGCACTCGACCGAATCACCGCGGCAGCTCATGTTCCAGTGGTGGGGGTGGTGGAACCGGGCGCGGAGGCTGCCGCTTTAGCCAGCAAGAATAAAAGGGTCGTGGTGATTGGAACCGAAGCGACGGTGACCAGCCACGCTTACCGGAAGGCGCTTGAGGCACGTGGGTTGGAGGCGCGGGAAAAGGCGTGTCCGCTGCTGGTGCCGCTGGTGGAAGAGGGATGGGTCGATCATTCGGTGACCGCGGAGGTGGCGCGAATTTATCTGGAGGAAGCCTTTGGCGACGGATTCCGAGAGGCGGATGTGCTGGTACTGGGCTGCACACATTATCCCCTGCTCAAGCCAGTGCTGCATCGCGTGGCTCCGGCGCATGTGAACATCGTGGACTCCGCCGAATCTACGGCTCGCGTGGTCGCGAGCCAGCTGCAAAGGTTCTTATCGCCCACGTCAGCGATGCATGAGGAACGACGGGCATTGCCGCGGTTAAAGTTCTTTGCCACTGATTCGGTGGAGAAATTCCGGCGGTTGGGCGAGCGGTTTCTGGGGCATTCGATCGAAGACGTGAAGCATGTAGATCTGAAGGAGTAACAGCCGCGGTTTGTCGGGTATGACGCGATCGCCGCAGCGGCTAAAGCCGGTTATTAGAATCAGTCTTTATCGCAGCGCTAAAAGCGCTGCGCCACCCAAAATCAAAGAAACATTGCAATGGAAAGCCCAAAGGGCTGAAGCCACACTGATTTGGAAGGCTTTACGCGGTCCGTTCGGCTTCGCTCAGGGCAGGCTGATCAAGCCCCGCTCTTCCTGATCGTCTCAGTACAGGTGGAAGTCGACTTCGACGGCCATTTCGACTTTGACGGGGTGGCCATCTTTCAGCCCGGGTTCAAAGCGCCAAGTGCGGACGGTCTCGAGGGCTTTTTCATCCAGTCCCATGCCGAGGGAATTCACCACGCGAAGATTGATGGGTTTTCCATCGGTATCGACGACGATCATCAGGGTGCAGGTGCCCTGATACTTGGCTTTGCGAGCTTCTTCGGAGAATTCCGGCTCAGGAGAATAGATGGGCCGCGGCGGAGTGACACCGCGACCGGGACGGAAAACGCCGCCGCCGATGCCACCACCCTCACCCGGTCCAACACCGGGACCTGTGCCTGAACCCACGCCACCGCCGCTCCCGGAACCGATCCCAGAGCCGTAGCCAGTGCCATTCGACGGGATGATAGCCGAAGATTTGGGGTCGCCAAGGTTGGGCAGGTTGTTCATGGCAACCTTGATATCAGGCGGCACGACGACCGTGGGTTCAACCGCCAGCTTGGGATTCAGATTTCGTATGACAGCAGTCGGAGGGGTGATCTGCTGCATGGAGAACTTGGGCAAGCGTCCCTTGGAAGCTTGCAGCACATCGCGGTCACCACCACCGCCGCCACCGCCGGCCTGGGTTTTTGCGGGCTTCAGGGAGTAGTCGCCGGGATCGATCAATTCGGTGGTGCTCTGCGGTTTGGCCACGGCTTTGGTCACGATGCGCCGGCCCATGATGGTGCCGCCGATGATCAGGGCGATAACGATGACGTGCGCGACCGAGGAACCCAGAGCGCCGTTTTTCTTGTAGTTGTAGAAGCCCCATATATCTTTGACCGGAACCGGCTTCGATTCCAGCTTGAGGGGCGGAAGCTTCTTGGGAAAGAAGAACTCATCCAACTCGCGAGACAGGGATTTCCACAGCGGCTCGAAGGTATCGGGCGCGAGCAGGAGGTTCAGTTCAGGCTCTTGCGTGGATGTCGGTTTGACTTCTACAGATGACATGTTCCCCGATTCGGATGTCAGGCCCGGACAGAGGTTGGGCTAACCCAACCCGACGCCCTGCCTAACACAGATGAGCGGTCTATCGAACAAGTTGCCTTTTATGCCTCGCCATTTTGTGAATTGCGCCATCGGAACCCCGGCGATAGGGTACCCATACGGCATGACTGTTTACAAAATTGTACCCCTTATCGTCACCCTTTACGAAGTGTATTTCCGAGTGCCTGTGGATGCAAATCTTTCCGCTAGTATCGCGCTGGTAAATAGGAATTCCTGGGTTCCAATTTGCTCGGCCAAATGGACGTTCCCGGTACGGCTCCCTATAATAAAAAGATTCAATCCATTGGAGAAACCGACCGAGTGCCGCTCGAACTGAAAGCGACCATCAATCTGCCTAAAACTGCCTTCCCCATGAAGGCCAACCTGCCTCAGAATGAACCGAAAATGCTGGCTCGCTGGGAGCAGGAACGAATTTACGAGCGTATCCGGGAAGCGCGCAAAGGGTCGCCTACCTACATTTTGCATGATGGACCGCCTTACACCAGCGGACCGATCCATATGGGCACGGCACTGAACAAGTGCTTGAAGGATTTCATCGTCAAATCGAAGACCATGGCGGGGTTTGATGCGCCTTACGTTCCGGGGTGGGATTGTCACGGCCTGCCAATTGAGATCAAGGTCGATAAGGAACTGGGCGGCAAGAAGCTGCAGATGCGTCCGACGGACGTGCGGGCGGAATGCCGAAAATACGCCCAAAAGTTTCTTGATTTACAGCGGGAACAATTCAAACGCATCGGCGTGTTCGGCCGTTTTGATCGTCCGTATGCCACGATGAATCCGCAGTACGAGTCGGTAGTGCTGTCGACCTTCTTTTCATTTTACGAGAATGGATTCGTCTATAAAGGGCTGCGTGCGGTTTATTGGTGTATGCATGACGAGACTGCACTGGCTGAGGCAGAGGTCGAGTACGAGAACCACACCAGCGACACTGTGTTTGTGAAATACAGGTTGCTGGATGATCCGGCAAACATAGACGCGGCGCTGGCGGGGAAAAAAGTTTCAACCATCATCTGGACGACCACGCCGTGGACGCTGCCGGCGTCGATGGCGGTGGCGTTCCATCCGCACGAAGAATATGTGGCTTTGGAATCGCGCGGCGAAGTCTACATCGTGGCCGCGAAGCTGGCGAAGGAAGTGGCGGAGAAGTGCAATCTTGCGGATACGCGTGAACTGGCCCATTTTCCAGGCAGCAAGATGGAGCGGCTGAATTTCCAGCATCCTTTTCTGGATCGCAAGATTCTCGGCGTACTGGCGGACTACGTCACCATGGATACGGGAACGGGCGTGGTTCACACCGCACCTTCACATGGGGCGGAAGACTTCATAACCGGCATGAAATATGGTCTCGATGCCACCAGCAACGTGGATGAGAAAGGCATTCTGCGCAACGGGCTCGCGGAATATACGGGGAAACGCGTGTGGGATGCGAACCAGCCCATCATCGATCTGCTGAAGAGCCGCGGGGCTTTGCTGCATTCGGAAAAGACCGAGCATTCTTATCCGCACTGCTGGCGTTGTCATAATCCCGTGATTTTTCGCGCGACCGAGCAGTGGTTCATTTCGATGGAAACGCCGATGCCGGGCGGAAAATCGAAGGATGACACCCTACGCTCGCGAACTCTGGAAGAAATCAAGCATGTGAAGTGGGATCCGGCCTGGGGCGAAGAGCGGCTGTCGAACATGATTGCGACGCGGCCTGACTGGTGCATCTCGCGGCAGCGGGTGTGGGGCGTTCCCATCGCGGTGTTTCTTTGCCAGAGCTGCGGGAAGCCGCTGAATGATCCAGCCGTTAATCGCAGGGTCGTTGACGTGTTCGCGCGATCGGGGGCGGATGCATGGTTTACTTCCGAGTCGGATACGATTCTTCCGGCCGGCACGAAGTGTCCACATTGCGGGAGCACGAAGTTCGAAAAGGAAACCGACATCTTTGACGTATGGCTGGAATCGGGCGCTAGCTATCTGGCCCTGATCGCCGACGAGCCGACGTATCCCTGGCCTTCGGATCTTTATCTGGAAGGCGGAGACCAATACCGGGGATGGTTTCAATCGTCGCTGTTGTGCGCCATGGGCACGCACGGGACGCCTCCATATAAAGGAGTGGTCACGCCGGGATGGACGCTCGACGAAAAAGGCCAAGCCATGTCGAAGTCGAAAGGCAACGATGTGGACCCCGTGGATATCTCGGACCGGCTGGGCGCGGAAGTGGTGCGGTTGTGGGTGGCATCGGTCGATTTTCGGGAAGACGTAGTGGGATCTGAGCAGCTTATGCTGCGGATCGCGGACAACTATCGCAAGATTCGTAATACGTTTCGCTACATCCTCGGGAATCTTGGAGACTTCGATCCGGCGAGTGACGCCGTTGCTCTCGTGAAGATGGAAGCGCTGGATCAGTACATGCTAAGGCAGACTGCGGCTTTCGCCTCCGAAGTGCAGGTCTCGTACGATGAGTTCGCTTTCCATAAGATCTATCACCGCCTGAATCACTTTTGCATCGTCGATTTGAGTGCCTTCTACTTTGATGTGCTCAAGGACCGGCTGTACATTTCCGCGCCGAAGTCGCAGGCGCGCCGCAGCGCGCAGACCGCGATCTGGCGGATTGGCGAGGCGTTGGTACGGCTTCTCGCACCCATTATGACCTTCACCTCCGAAGAAGTCTGGCAATACATGCCGAAGGTGATGAATCGCCCAGAGAGCGTGCACCTGGCGCTGTTTCCCTCGTCAGGTGATTCTGCTCCCCAAGCTGACTCCAAGTCCGATGCGGAGTGGACAACTCTGCGCGCGGTGCGCGACGAAGTGCTGAAGGCGCTGGAAGAGGCGCGAAACAATAAGCTGATCGGCACCGGCCTGGAGGCGCAGGTGGCCGTCACCGCCTCCGATCCAGCGTATGCGGTGTTGGCGCGACATGCCGGCCAGTTGCGCTACTTGTTCATCGTGTCCGCGGTCAACCTGGCGCAAGGCTCCGGCAATGGTACGAGCGGAGTGCATGTCGAGGTGACAAAGGCGGATGGATTGAAGTGCGAGCGCTGTTGGAATTACTCAGTTCACGTCGGCGAAGACAAGACATATCCGACGGTTTGCGAACGCTGCAGCGCCGTGCTGAAAGAGATCGAGGCATCCCGCTAGCCGAAGTCGATTCGAAGCCGCATACCCCGATTGAGCTTACCCGTAGAGCGGCAAAAAGTGCGGACATTGTTGCCTCCTGTTGGTTCTGTGCATCATTAGGACGACGGTATAATCTGCCCCCATCGAGATCCCTGTGAACTGGCGAAAGCTGCGAACGTTCGTGCTGACAGTGCTGGTTCTGTGCCTCATCCCGGCCACGCGTTACTACCAGATCGATGAACCTGTGTTGCGGTATTTGAGGGGAACACGGGAAGTCGATCCGCTGTCGCTGCATTTGGCGGGGGAATTCGTCGAGAATAATCTGGGCACCGAGCAGGACGCCGATGGGTCGGTGACGGTCCGCATGATCGCGCAGCAATACTTATTTGTTCCGCACTGCATTCTTGTTCCGGCTGGAGTTCCGGTGCATCTGCGCATCACGAGCGCTGACGCGGTCCACGCGCTTGCCTTCATTGGGACGGAATACAACGTGAAGGTTCTCCCGGGAACGATCAGCGCCACGCGGCTCGAATTTTCGAATCCCGGAGAATATAAGACGGTGTGCCGCGAGTTTTGCGGAGCGGGACACTATGCCATGCGATCGGAGTTGAAAGTGGTGCCGCGCGAGCAGTTCCCTGTTTTACGCGCGGGAGAAAGGGGGAACTGTGCCGTCCAATAGTGGATATTTGTCGCCGTGGAATTTGTTGCGCACGGCTGCGGTTATGTTTGTGACGAGTTCCCTTCTGCTGGTAGCGAGTGACAACGCACCGGAACGCGTGCCTTCTTATGTGTCATGGTCGCAGCAAACTTTGACGGCGGCTTCGGCTGGAGATGCCTTTCGAGGGATGCTTCTCGCGAAGCGTTGCGATCACTGCCACGGCGCGGAGGGCTTCAGCGCCGCCGGTTCCACTCCCAACCTCGCGGGCATGGACAAGCTGGCGGTGTGGAAGCAGCTGGAAGATTTTCGCAGCCATAAGCGGACTTCGCGTGTGATGGAACCCATCGCGGAATCGCTTTCGCCGCGCGACGTGAGTGATGTGGTGGCTTACTACTCGAAGCTGCCGGTGTTTACCGACCCCGAGGACAATCGGAGCTTTCCGGGGGTGCAGCCAAATCCAGTGCACGCTGGGATCGCATCGCACCTGGTTTCGTTTGGAGACGGAGAGCGCGGGATTCCTCCGTGCCAGTCGTGTCACGGTCCAGTGGCCTATCGCCCGGGAGTTCCGTCACTGACGACGCAGAATTCTGAGTATTTTCTGGATCAATTGACGGCGTTCGCGAATGGAAAGCGGGCTAACGACATTAATATGCCGATGCGGACTATTTCTTCCCTGCTCACCGAGGGTGAACGACAGGCGCTCGCGGAGTATTACGGTTCGGGACGCGGGTTGCAGCCGGGGAGTTCGAGGTAGTACGTAGCGTCTGCTTTGCGTTCAGGGAAAAGCAGGTTCCTCACCGGGCCTTCGGCCCGGTTCGGAATGACAACGAGCTCAGGCCTATCGCAATTCTTCCATGGCGGCGTCTAGTGCGGGCTTGCTGGGGCGCGTCATGGATTCCGGTAGGGTGGCCAGCGGCTGATCGACCATGTTCAGCATATCGAGGAAGCTGGGGGCTTTCGTGTTTACGTAAAAGATTCCAGTCAGGACTTCACCTTTGTCGTGCGCCTCATTCAGGCGGGTCATGGCGGCTATCCGATCCGTGGGATCGTAGTCTTCTTCGAGCTTGCGCAGGCGCAGGCTGGAACCGTCGTGCATGGTGACGTTCACGGTGCTACCCGGATCGTACTCGACATCAATTTCTTCGAAGTGCGGAATGAAGCTCATCTCCTGCAGGGCCTCGTCGTGATCCTTCACGTATTTGTAGGATTTCGTGGAACCCTCGTGATCGTTGAAGGTGACGCAGGGTGAGACGACGTCGAGCATGACCGTGCCGTGGTGCGCAATGGCGGCTTTCAACATGGTGCTCAACTGGCGTTTGTCGCCGGAGAATGACCGTCCCACGAACGTTGCGCCCAGTTCGATGGCCAGGCCGCAGGTGTCGATGGGAGGAAGATCGTTGATCACTCCAGACTTCAGTTTCGATCCCAGATCCGCGGTCGCGGAAAACTGACCCTTGGTGAGGCCGTACACGCCATTGTCCTCGATGATGTAAATCATGGGAAGATTGCGGCGCATGAGGTGAACGAACTGGCCGATGCCGATGGAAGCGGTGTCGCCGTCGCCGCTGACGCCGAGCGCGATCAGATTGCGATTGGCAAGCATCGCTCCGGTGGCGACGGAGGGCATGCGTCCGTGCACGGAGTTGAAGCTGTGCGAGCGATTCATGAAGTACGCGGGGCTCTTGGAGGAACAACCGATTCCGCTCAGCTTCGCGACGCGCTCGGGCTGCACGCCCATTTCATACATGGCTTCGATGATGCGTTCGGAAATGGCGTTGTGGCCGCAACCGGCGCAGAGCGTGGTCTTGCCGCCCTTATAGTCGATTACGGTCAGGCCGATACGATTGGTTTTCGGTTCTGCAGCGGGCGTGGTCGCCATTTACTTACCCTCCATGGTGCTGAGTTCGTCGGTGACGGAGCGTGCGTCGAGCGGCAGGCCGTCGAGATGGCTGATGCTGCGCAAGCGGGGAGTTAGCTCCGGCTTCAGGTCGAGTTTGAGCAGGCTCAGCATTTGCGCGTCACGGTTTTGTTCGACCACGTAGATCCGGTCGTGCTGCTCGATGAATTCGTGCACCTCGCGCGTGAATGGGTAAGCACGCAGGCGCAGGTAGTCGGTTTCAATGCCGTACTCGTTGCACAACTGGTCGCGGCTTTCGGTTATGCCCCAATGTGAGGTCCCGTAGGCAATGATGCCGATTTTCGCATTGGTACCCTTGAGGATTTCCGGCCGCGGCACGAATGAGCGCGCGCTCTCGAACTTGCGGTTGAGGCGCTCCATGTTGTTTTCGTAGTCCTCGGGGCGCTCGCTGTAGTTCGACTTGTCGTTGTGGCCGCTGCCGCGGGTGAAGTATGCCGCGGAAGGATGGTCGGTTCCCGGCAGAGTTCGATAACCCACTCCGTCGCCATCGAGATCCTTATAGCGGGAAAAACCGCCCAGCTTGGTCAGAGCTTCTTTATCCAGCACCTTGCCGCGCTTGATCGGAGTTGTCGGATACTCGAAGGGATCGGACATCCAATTGTTCATGCCGAGATCGAGATCGGACATGACAAACACCAGCGTCTGGAATTGTTCGGCGAGATTGAAGGCTTCGGAAGCCATGCTGAAACATTCGGCAACCGAGCACGGGATCAGCATGATGTGCTTGGTGTCGCCGTGGGAAAGAAATGCGGTTGACAGAATGTCGCCCTGAGAAGTGCGCGTAGGCAGGCCGGTGGAGGGGCCGACGCGCTGGATGTCCCAGATCACGCCTGGGACTTCTGCATAGTAGGCCAAGCCGGAAAACTCCGACATCAACGAAATGCCCGGGCCGGCCGTCGCGGTCATGCTGCGGGCACCAGCCCAGCCAGCGCCGATCACCATACCGATGGCGGCCAGCTCATCCTCTGCCTGGACAATGGCGAAGGTGGCTTTGCCATCAGGGCCGATGCGGTAGTCCTTCATGTACTCGATCATCGTCTCGACCAGCGACGAGGAAGGCGTGATGGGATACCAGGTGACGACCGTACAGCCGGCAAATACGCAGCCAAGAGCCGCAGCGGAGTTGCCGTCGATGATGATCTTGCCCGCGGTCTTATCCATGCGCTCGATGTAAAAGACACCGCGCTTTTGCAAGTTTGCCTTCGCGTAATCGAAACCCGCCTGGGCGGCGGCAAGATTCAGATTGGCAGCTTTTACTTTTTTCGCAAACTGTTTACGGATGGCTTTCTCAACCTCGCCCATTTCGATTTCGAGAAGCTGAGCGACCACGCCGACGTACACCATGTTCTTGACGAGCTTGCGCAGCTTCGCTTCCGGGCAGACCGTCGCCACTATCTTGTCGTAAGGGACGGAGTAAAAGACAAGATCGTTGCGGAGCTTGTCCAACGCCAGCGGTTCGTCATAAAGCACGGAAGCACCCGCGGCCAATGACATGACGTCATCCTGCGCGGTTTCGGCGTTCATAGCGACGAGAAAATCGATTTCCTTCTTGCGGCCGATGTAGCCTTCTTTATTGGCGCGAATCGTGTACCAGGTAGGAAGCCCGGCGATATTCGAGGGAAAAAGATTCTTGCCCGAAACTGGCACGCCCATCTGGAAGATGGCGCGAAGTAAAACAGTGTTCGAACTCTGTGAACCTGAGCCATTCACCGTGGCGACCTGAATGCTCATGTCATTGACGATGCGCTTGCGCCCCAATTGCCCGCCTGCTCCCTGGGGCACGACATCCGTAGTGGCCATCCCGACACCTTCCTTATTTAAAAGAGACGGAGTTCTCCGCCCGAATCTTAGCTTGAGGGGAACAAACAATTATACGGCGACGGCGCTCCCTGGGCACTCCTAATCGACCGTCCACAGCCGGGAGGAACCTGCTTGTAAAACGAGAGAGAAAGATTTCTCCGGACTTAAGACTCGGTTTTGAAAAACTGGGCAATGTTACGGAACTTATTATATCGTGACACGATCAAGTCAGCGGGAGGGATCTTCTTGAGTTCGGAGAAATGTTTCTGCAGGCTGACATCGAGCAGGTTCGCCGCAGCCTCGTAATCGCGGTGAGCACCGCCCTCGGGTTCAGGAACAATGTCGTCAATGCAGCCGAGTTCGCTCAGATCGGTGGCCGTGATGTGCATAGCTTCGGCGGCTAATTCCTTCTTGGTGGCGTCCCGCCACATGATGGCGGCACAGCCTTCGGGAGAAATGACCGAGTAGATGGAGTTTTCCATCATGAGAACGCGATCAGCCACGGCGATGGCCAAAGCTCCGCCGCTGCCGCCGACTCCGATGACCGTGGCGATGATGGGAACTTCGAGGCGCGCCATCTCGCGCAAATTGTGAGCAATGGCCTCGGCTTGGCCGCGTTCTTCGGCATGAATTCCGGGATAGGCGCCATCGGTATCGACCAGGGTAAAAATCGGGCGGCGAAATTTCTCCGCGATCTGCATCACGCGCAGCGCCTTGCGATAACCCTCCGGATGCGGTGTGCCGAAGTTGCGGTAGACGCGCTGCTTCATGTCCCGGCCCTTTTGAGTGCCGACCACGAGGATCTCATCGCCGTGGAAACGGGCCATGCCGCAAATAATGGCTGCATCGTCGCCGAAAGTGCGGTCGCCGTGAATTTCGCTGAAGTCGGTGAACAAGCGTTCGATATAGTCGAGCGTCTGGGGACGCTGCGGATGGCGCGCGAGTTCCGTTTTTTGCCAGGCAGTCTGCGGGGCCTTCATCTCTTCCCTCAGGGTATGGATGCGTTCCTGGAGCTGTGCGAGCTGGCGATGGGTTTCCTCATCCTGTCCGGTGCTGGCCTCGATTACCGCAACCTGACGCTCGATCTGGTCCAATTCCTGCTGCGATTTATCGTTGGCATCCATATTTTCCCGCGGACCGTAACTCAAGAGATCACGCGAACACTGCCGCGCCCGCACAACTGTTCAACCCGCGCAATGAAACTGCGATCTGGCAGGACATTATAACCTTCCGCTTCCATCACCACCATGAAATCGCCGCCGCGTTCCACATCGAACAACACTCTGGCCTCGCCTTTGCGCTCCTGAAATAAAGCGTGAAGATCGTCCACCGTGGATTCGGCCGCGTCTTCGAGCGGGATGCGGATGCGAAGCGCGCGCGGGAGCGGGACTTTGGCCTCTTCTAACGGCATGATTTCCGCAGCGGTTATTTTGGGATTCGCTCCCTCTTCAATTCTTACTCCCGCCCTCACCAACACCGGGACTTCAAGCTTTATTTTGTCGCCCAGACGTTTATAGGCTTCAGGAAAGACGATCATATCGATCGAGCCTGACATATCTTCGAGCGTGGCCTGCGCGTAGAAGTCTCCGCGCTTGGACTTGAGCACGCGCACGTTAGCGATGATGCCAGCGGTCGCGATGGTCTCATCCTTGCCCGTGGACTTCGTCATGGCGCCGATTTCGGCGATGCTTAGCGCCTGCAAGTCTTGCAGCTTGTCTTTGTATTTTTCCAGGGGGTGGCCGCTGATGAAAAATCCCAAAATTTCTTTTTCGGACGCCAGGCGCAGGTGCTCATCCCAGTCGGGAATGTTGGGGAGCCGGTCATTGTTGGCTTCGGACTCCTCCTGTTGAAACACTCCAAAGAGGCCGTGCTGGCCGGATTCCGCGTCGCGCTGGGCTTTCTGGGCGCGCTCGATGGCTCGGTCGAGCACGGCCATGAGTTGGGCGCGGCGGCCCAGAGAATCCATGGCGCCGCTCTTGATGAGCGATTCGAGGACCCGCTTGTTGAGGAGGCGAAGGTCGACATTCTCGCAGAATTCGTAAATCGATTTGAAGCGGCCGAGTTTCTTGCGGGCCGCGACGATCGATTCAATGGCGTTGCCGCCGACATTCTTCACCGCGGCTAGGCCGAAGCGGATGGCTTCCCCATGCGGCGTGAAATTGGCGTCGGAGACGTTGATGTCCGGGGCTTCGACAGAAATGCCCATCTCACGGCACTCGTTGATGTACTTCACCACGTCGTCGGTGCTGCCGGTGACGGAAGTTAGCAGCGCGGCCATGAATTCGACGGGATAATGAGTCTTCAAATACGCGGTGTGGTAGGCGAGCAACGCGTAGGCGGCGGAATGCGACTTGTTGAAACCGTATCCGGCAAACTGCGCCATCAGATCAAAAATCTTTTCGATTTTCTTTGGCGGAAACTTGCGTTGGGCCGCGCCTTCTACAAAACGCTCGCGCTGCTGGGCCATCTCCTCGGCTTTTTTCTTGCCCATGGCACGGCGCAGCAGGTCGGCTTCGCCGAGGGAGTAACCGGCGAGACGATTGGCAATCTGCATCACCTGTTCCTGATACACGATGACGCCGAGGGTCTCCTCGAGAATCTCTTTCAGCTCGGGGAGTTCGTACTCGACTTTCTTCCGGCCGTGTTTGCGATCGATGAAATCATCGATCATGCCGCCCTGGATCGGACCCGGACGGTAGAGTGCATTGAGGGCCGTGAGATCTTCGATTGAATCTGGCTGATATTTTCTGAGCACATCTCTCATGCCGTGCGATTCAAACTGGAACACGCCGGAAGTTAGACCTTTGTGGAAGACCTTCACGTAAGTGTCCGCATCATCCAGGGGAACGGTTTCCAGAGCGATCGAAGTTCCGCGAGTTTGCTGGATGAGACGGAGCGCGTCGGTGAGAATCGTCAGCGTGGTGAGGCCGAGGAAATCCATCTTCAGCAGCCCCATTTTTTCGATGGCGACCATGTCGAAGGCAGTGACGATTTCGTCGTTCTTGGTCTTGTGCAGCGGAACCAGCTCGGTCAGGGGCTTGGGGGAAATCACTACGCCGGCCGCATGTACGCCGGAGTTGCGAACCATGCCTTCCAGTTTTTTCGCAGTCTGCATCAGCTCGCGAATCTGGCCATCTTTCTCCATGGCTTCGCGCAACTGCGGAGAATCTTCGATGGCCTGATCGAGCGTGATATTCAGCTGCGTGGGGACCATCTTGGCGATGCGATCGACATCGGCGTACGGAATATCCATGGCGCGGCCGACGTCCTTGATGGCGGCCTTGGCGGCCATGGTGCCGAAGGTGATGATCTGCGCGACGTTGTCGCGGCCATATTTCTGTGTGACGTAGTTGATCACTTCGCCGCGGCGATTCATGCAGAAATCGATATCGATGTCAGGCATGGAGACGCGCTCGGGATTCAGGAAGCGTTCGAAGAGCAACTCGTGCTGGAGCGGATCGATGTCGGTAATGCCGAGAGCGTAGGAAACGAGTGACCCGGCGGCCGATCCGCGGCCGGGACCGACCGGGATGTCGTGCTCTTTCGCGTAGCGGATGAAGTCCCAAACGATCAGGAAATAGCCGGGGAACTTCATCTGCTGGATGATGGCGAGTTCACGCTCGAGGCGCTGCTCGTAATCCGAGATCGAGTGCTTGATTTTGCGTTGCTCGTGCAGCGGGCGCAACGCAGCGAGGCGGCGGGCGAAGCCCTCGCGCGAGACGTGAACAAAATAGCTGTCGATGGTGTAACCGGCGGGAACTTCGAATTGCGGGAACGGAGTGGCTACTTTTTCCAGGCGCAGGCTGCAGCGCTCGGCTATGTCGAGCGTTCGCGTCAAGACTTCGGGCGAGTCTTTGAAGACGCGATACATTTCCTCGTGATTCTTGACGAAGAACTGAGTTCCATCGAACTTCATGCGTGCTGTATCGTGAATTGACTTGCCGGTCTGAATGCACAGCATGACGTCTTGCGCGTGGGCATCGTCTTCGCAGAGATAGTGGCTGTCGTTGGTCGCGACTAGAGGCAGACCGAGATCCTTTTCCAGCTGGAACAGGCCCGGATGGATCTTGTGTTCCATGGCGAGGCCCTGGTCCTGAATCTCAAGATAGAAATTCTCCTTGCCGAAAATATCGCGGTAGGTTGCAGCAGCCGCGAGAGCGGCGTCGTACTTCCCTTCCGTCAGACGTTCCGCGACTTCACCTTTCAGACATCCGGAAAGACCGATCAGGCCGCGGGAATGTTCGGCAAGAAAATTCTTGCTCACCCGAGGCTTGTAGTAAAAGCCGTGCAGAGAGGCCTCGGACGTGATCTTCACCAGATTGCGGTAGCCTTCTTCGTTCTGGGCGAGCACGAGCAGGTGGTTGTAGGTGTCGCCCTCGGGCGGCGTGCGCACGATGTTGTGATCGTCTTTCTTGCAGATGTAGAGCTCGCAGCCGATGATGGGCTTGACGCCATACTTATGCGCCGCGTTTACGAAATGTACCGCACCGAAAATATTCCCGTGGTCGGTCATGGCCACGGCGGGCATGCCGAGTTCAGTGACGCGCTGGCAAAGCTTATCGACGTCGCAGGCGCCGTCGAGCAGGGAGTAATCGGTATGCAGGTGCAAGTGAACGAATTGGGATGCCTGGCTCAATGTCATTTTCGATGGCGTCATTCTAACGGGAAACGCGAGCGTCGAGCCGACGCTTTATCCACAGAATGAGGCTCGTAAGTGGAAAACGGGCGAGAGGTTATTGACCTTCATTCGCGCCGGGCACGCGGAAATCTACCCCGCGGTCGTCATTCGCCTTGGTCGTCGCGGGAAGATCCAGTTCAGAGAGCGGAATCTTCTCGGTGTGTTGTGGCGCAAACACCCACATGGTTTGTCCCACGATGGCGTAGTTTTGTACTTCCTGCTGGTGCTGATCGCGGAACACCAACACCGTGGCCGGCGCAGCTTCCGTGCGCTCCGGCGCGCGCGGTGGTGGAGGAGCGAAGCGCGCATAAGCATCCTGATCGCCTTGCCAGCGCATTTGCTGTTCAGCGAGGCTCTGCTGGTTCATCTCATTGGCTAGTCCCATCTGGTTCTGCTGGTCCTGATCGTAGGAGGAATCGGAGTCCCACCACCAATAGGGATCGACTCCCCCGCCGAGGTAGGGATATCCGTATCCCCAACCGCAGCCGTATCCATATCCGAAACAGTTGCTCCTAAATCGTGGATAGGTGCGGATTCGCAGACCTACGCCCGAACGATTGAAGGCTCGGGAATTGAAGGCACCACGGGATAACGGTCTGCTGTAGGATCGTCCGCCTGCGTAGGAACGCGGGGAAAAGCTTGAGGGTGAGCGAGCGCCGCCAAAGGAGTGCCCGCCGCCAAAACTGCTGTGTCCGGCAAATCCGCCATGTCCTCCGGCGGATCCGTGGCCACCACCGCGCTGCGCTTCAAGCTGCAAGGACGCCGCAAAAACCAGGAAAACCGCAATGCACATCAGGCGCCGCATACCTTACATTATATGCCTGATTCGGGGGATGGGATTCAGGAATCGAAGGCTCGGTAAGCTAGCGCTTCTTGCTCTTCTTCGCGGGCGGTTTCTTGGCGGCTTTCTTTGGCGGAGCCTTCTTCGGTGGATGTTTGGCGGAGACCTTAACGGCGGGCTTCCCCGGCTTCCCTGCCTTGTCTGGTTTCGCTTTTGCCTCAGGCTTGCCATGAACTTCAGGCTTAGCTTTGGCAATTGCCGCCATCACCGGCGCACCAGCGGCTCCCGCAGCTGCCGCCGCAGCCTTCTTTGCTTTACCTTTCGCCGGCTTACCGGCTGCTTCGGGAACGGGCTCAATTGCCGTAGCGACCGCTTTTGCCCCTCGACCGCGCCTGGGCGGAGGAGGCGGAGGAGGCGGAGGAGGTGCGAATGGCTTCAGGAATTTCAAGGTCTCTGTGCGCGAACGCAGCTTTCCATCCAGCAGGAGCATGAAGACATCGCGCGCAATCTTGGGATATTCCGGCAGCTGCGGGGTGATCAGAAGCTCCGTCATCTCCGGGAGCGGGATGCGCTTCTGCACGTCTCGCCACTTGGTGAAGAAGTTCTTGATCTTCTGCGCCACGGACTGTTGACGTGCCGTCACAGCGAGAAATAAGACCATCTCCGGCCGCGCGGAGGAAAGCAGATTCCAGGTTCGCGAAGGGGTTGCCGCTTCCTTCCCCATCAACCGTTTCGCCAGGTCTTTGGCATGATCCTCAATATCCCGCCAGGCCTCGACTAAATCCTTGCGCGGAATCTGGCGCCGCAGATCGGAGACATCTTTATCCGAAAGGTGCGCCGTGAGGAAATGCATGACCGCAGCCGAGGGATCGACCGTGTAGCCCAAGTCCACGATCTGCTGGCGCGTCTTCATCAGCTGGCTGAGGCCGGCGGTGTCAACCTTGGCGACGGTCCAGTGCGGGTGCAGCACTTTCAGGAATTCTTCTTTTTCCAGAGCGCGCACCACGGCCAGCGGGTCATCTTCATGTGCCAACTGAGCGATCTCGTGTCCTATCGAGCTCTTGGAAATGTGCTCGATGTATTTATTTTCCTTGGCTGAGTCGTAACGCTGCTGGGTGCGTTCCTCCAGCGGCCAGTGGAAACGGGCCGAGAAACGGGTGGCGCGAATCATTCGTGAGGGATCTTCCACGAAGGAATAGTTGTGCAGGATCCGCAAAAGCTTTGCCTCAATATCGGCCACGCCGTTGAAAGGATCGAGCAGCAGACCTCGCGAGCCTTCATTCAGCGACAGGGCCATTGCGTTCACGGTAAAGTCGCGACGGCGCAAGTCTTCTTGAATGCTGGCGGGAGTCACAACCGGCGGTTTGCCAACCTTTTCGTAGTGCTCGGAGCGGGCCATGCCGATCTCGGCGCGAACGTTGCCGGGCAGTAGCAGAAACAGGGTCCGGACATCCTCATCGTGCCCCACGAGTTGGGCGCCGGCGCGTTCGAAATCCTTCTGCAGCTTGAGGGGATTGCCCTGAACGGTGAAATCGAGGTCGCGGATGGTAAAACCGCTGATGATGTCGCGGATCGCGCCACCGGTAAGATAGAGAGTGATACCCGCCGCGCGGGCTACGTCTTGCACGAGGTTGACGCCCTTCATCTGATCCGGCGTCAACCGGATTTCCATGGTGTAAATGTAATCAGCCATTCGTATTCAAGCGATCCAGATCAAACGGCCATCGAGTCGGCTCCCCAACGTCCATTCAGTTCAGGGTGAAGTTTCCACAAGATTTCCACAGGGCAAACCACCCCAGCCCCGGCAAACTTCCACCTGACCAGACACAAGCCACTCAATACAATAGACTTATAAGGACTTAAGCCGCACGGATGCAACTTAAAGGAATAACACAACGTTTACGATTTGGCTACTGCTTAGGAGGATTCCGGACGAATTCGGGGGAAAGATGCGAGAATCGGAAAAGCAGGGGCTAGAGACTAGGGGCTAGAGGCTAGCGAAACCACTCGGCCCTAGCCTCTAGCCCCTGCTCTTCAATGCCCTCGACTCATAAGAAAGTCATCGTCCGTAAGATGGACCGGGATTCGGTCTCGGGCTACGTCTCGCCGACGCAGTTCGTGAACGAGGGCAAACTGGAATTGCTCAACACAGCTGGCAACGTGGTCGCCATGGATCTGCACGAGATCAAGGGAGTCTATTTCGTGCGCGAGTTCGGCGACTCCGAGTCGCTTACCCGCAAGACTTTCACTTCTCGTCCCCGCTCGGAAGGGTTGTGGGTGCGCCTGCGCTTCAAGGATAACGAAATCCTCGAAGGCCTCATGCCAGCCGACCTTACCCAGACCACCCCGGAAGGCTTTCTCATCAGCCCGCCAGACCAGCGCTCGAACACGCAGCGAATATTCGTTCCGCGCACGGCGCTGGAGTCGCTGACGGTGCTTGCCGTGATCGGGGCAACTCGACGTCCTCGACGCGGCACCGTCGATGATCAGCGGCAAGTCCCCATGTTCGAAGACTAACCCGCGATCTCCACTGTCTCGGAGTGGTAACAATCCGATTTTCCTTGCCAGTCTCTCTGTCTTTCTCGTTGTGCGGGTCATCGCAGAAGGCGCGCCCTGGGGCCAGTTGAGACGCTGAAATGCAGTTGCAATCCTGGGAAAGTTGCGATAAAAAGGCTGGTCCCACGCGAACGGGAACCCGGTCGCGTGACGAGATGGATTGGGCCACTTCCTTCCTCCTATCCCCGTCCGTTCTCCGCAGGCGTAGCTATGTCTCAGTAAAGGTGCCGAAGTCATGAGAGCTGTCTGCCGCTTCTCCTTGTGTCTCGTATACGCCGTGATCCTAGCTTTTATGGCGATCAGCTTTTCCCAGGCATTGTCCGCGCAGGAGGCGAGTTCGGCTCCCGGCGCAGGTGTGGCGCCTCGGCCGCTGATCACGCAACCTGTCTATGAGACACAGATGACGGTGCTGAAAGGAAATACGCATCGTTTGGCGCGCCCGGAATTCGACTTGGGAACCGCGCCGGCCACACTGCCCATGCAGCGCATGCTCCTGGTCTTGAAGAGGAGCGCCGAGCAGGAGTCGGCGCTGCGGAAACTGCTCGACGACCAGCAGGATAAAGCCTCACCCAGCTATCACAAGTGGCTGACGCCCGAACAATTCGGCCAGCAGTTCGGACCGACTGACAGCGACATGCAAACCATCACGTCATGGTTGCAGTCGCACGGATTTCAGGTAGGAACGACCAAAGGACGGACGGTGCTTGAGTTTTCCGGTTCGGCCAGTCAAGTGAAGGAAGCGTTTCATACCACGATTCACAAATACCTAGTGAATGGCGAGCAGCACTGGGCGAACGCGAACGACCCGTCGATTCCAACGGCATTGACGCCGGCAGTGGCGGGGGTGATGACGCTGCATAATTTTCTGAAGAAACCATTCGTGCGCTTTGATGTTCACCCGACCCCGGCGAACTTCACCTCCGGCAAGCCTCCGTATGTGACGTTTCCTGCCCAGAACGGCGTACCAATCACCTACACCCTTGGACCGCAGGACTACGCGACGATTTACAACATCAACCCGGTCTATAACACCCCGCCTTCCAACGAAGGAAGCGGGGTCATTATCGGGGTGATTGGTCGGAGTGAGTTTTACGGCCTAAGCGACATAACGGATTTCCGCTCCGATTTTGGATTGCCCGGCAACGATCCTCAGGTAATTAATAACGGAGCCGATCCGGGGGATTTGGGAGGCGGAGAAGAGGCGGAAGCTACTCTGGACGTTACCTGGTCGGGCGCGGTCGCGCCAGAGGCCACTATCGACTTTGTCGTTTCCGCATCAACCAATACCGCGGATGGGGTCGATCTTTCCGAGGTCTATATCATCGAAAACAATCTAGCCGACGTGATGACGGAAAGCTTTGGAAGCTGCGAGTACGTCAGCGGCGACAGTCAAATCGCGGGAACGAATTCACTGGCCGAGCAGGCGGCCGCGCAAGGCATCACCTATTTTGTTTCCACGGGGGATAGCGGCGCAGAGGGTTGTGACGATCCGAATTCCGAAACGGTGGCAACTGGGCCTATTTCCGTGAACGTGCTCGCCTCGACCCCCTTCACGACCGCAGTCGGCGGCACGATGTTCAACGAAAGCGGACAAGATAGTAAGTATTGGACCAATGCCACTCCTTTATCCGAGACAGCCATTTCCTATATTCCAGAAGATGCCTGGAACGAGAGCTGCGAAAGTACCGGTTGCAACAGCATCTCGGCGGGAAGTGGCGGAGTAAGCGCTGGAAACTATCAAAATACGTCCATCGGAGGCACTACTCATGGAATACCGAAGCCCTCATGGCAGTCCGTGGCGGGGCTGAACATTCCGAATGACGGCGTGAGGGACGTGCCCGATGTGGCGTTGACCGCCGCGAGTCACGATCCGTACCTGCTTTGTCTCGAAGGTTCCTGCGATCAGGGATCTATTTACTTCGTGTGGGGCACGTCGGCGGCGGCACCATCGTTTGCGGGCATTATGGCATTGGTCGATAGCCAAATGGCAACGTCGCCTCAAGGCACTCGTCAGGGGCAGGCAAATTACATCCTCTATAAGCTCGCAGCATCGCAAAGTGCCAACCTTCCACAGTGCAACGGGTCGAACACGTCAAGTCTGCCAGCCAGCAATTGCATTTTCAACGACGTCACGGTAGGTAACAATGCGGTGCCCGGGGAGATTGGCTACGGCTCGCCCACGGCTGACTATCAAGCTGGCGCAGGATATGACATGACCACCGGTTTGGGGTCAGTGAACGTAGCAAATCTGGTGAGCGCGTGGGACTCGGTTACCTTCAAACCGACGACCACGACGTTGTCGCTGGGGCAGACAAGCAACATACCTCATGGTACCGCCGTCAGCGTATCCATCTCAGTGACTTCGAACGCCGGGACCGGAACTCCATCGGGAGATGTGTCCTTGCTGTACCTCACTAACTCGGGCGCAGGCGCAGTGGGAGACTTCGCTTTAAGCCAAACAACCGGAACGGTAGCTTCCACAACGAACCAATTGCCTGCCTCCGGCAATGGTGGACCCTACGTTGTCTGGGCCCACTATGCCGGCGATACCAACTTTGCTCCGAGCGACTCCACTCGGATCACGGTGAGTGTCGATTCAGAACCCAGCAGCATCAGCCTGTCTGGGCCGTACACGCTGGACCAAGCCGGGCAATGGTCGGTTCCTTTCAGCACGATCGCTTTCGGCTCACCTGTATTCATCAGCGCAACTGTTGTGGGAAACTCAGGGTACGGCACGCCGACAGGAGCGGTAGGTTTCAGCACATCGTCCGGTTCTATTCCCAACGCCTCCACCAGCCTTTTAAACAGCCAGGGAAGTGCATCGGTGCAAAGCAATCCCCTGCTGGTCAACGTCGTCAATGGCCCTTCTATTCCTTTCGACGCCGGCCAGTACTCCATCTCGGCCAATTACGTCGGCGACCCCAGCTTTCAGCCGAGCAACAGCAAACAGCCAGTGAACTTCACCATTCAACCTGGGTTCTTCCCCAGTGTGCCCTCAAATCAATCGCAGATCTCGATCTCAGCGCCGGGGTCGTCGGGCTCGATGCAGATGACCGTATTTTCGTCCAGTGGGTTCAGTGGGACCATCGCTCTCGCCTGCTCGGGACTTCCGGTTGGCGCGGCTTGTCAATTCAGTCCATCAACCATCAAGGCCACCGGTCTGTACACAACAACCATCTCCACAATTACGGTGACTACGACCGCTGCCAGAGCCCAAATTCTGGAGCCGCCACGGCACATTCTATTTGCTCAATGGATGCCGATGCTGGGGTTGTTCCTTTCAGCGGTGTTATTTGGCGTGCCGAAACGGCGTCGCGCGCGAGGAGTGCTTCTGTGGTTCATGCTCCTGATGCTGTTCGCAATTCCGGGTTGCGGCGGCGGGGGCGGAAGCTCGACTCCTCCCCCACCGGTGGTGAGCACTCCGGTGGGTAGCTATCAGATCACCGTCAACGCTAGTAGCGGCTCGATTTTTTCCAGCACGGGATTTGCGCTGTTCGTGCAATAAGCTTTCCGCAGCTCTGAGCCGGATGCAACCGTTCTCTAGTGGCAACTCTCGACAAATCGTTCTCTGGTGTACGATTTACTCGCGGCATACTCCATCGTCCATGAAACTTGCAGAGATTGCGTCTGCGCTCGAAGCGCGGCTTGAAAACGGTTCGCCCGATACCGAGATCACCGGGCTCAACGGCATCGAGGAGGCCGGGCCCGGTGAACTGACCTTCGTTTCCAATCCTAAGTACGGAGCCGCGGCGCGCTCGACCAAAGCGTCTGCGGTGATCGTGGCGGAGGACTTTCCTGCGATTCCGACGGCGATGCTGCGGGCCAAGGATCCTTATCTCACATTCGCCCGCGCGCTCGAACTCTTCCACCAGCCGCTACGGTATGCGCCGGGAGTGCATCCGACCGCAGTGGTGCATGCTTCGGCGAAGATCGGGCGCCGTGTGCACCTCGGCCCCTATGTGGTGGTCGATGAAGATGTCGAGATTGGAGATGACGCGGTATTGCACGCGCATGTAGTGATTTATCGGGGAGTGAAGATCGGAAGTAAGTTTTTCGCGCACGCGAACGTGGTGGTCCGGGAGAACTGCCGCATTGGCAACAACGTTCTGTTGCAGAACGGGGTGGTGATCGGGTCGGACGGCTTTGGTTTTGCCAAGACAACTGAGGCGCATTGGTACAAGATTGCACAGCCGGCTCCAGTCGTGATCGAGGATGACGTGGAGATTCAGGCGAATTCCTGCATCGATCGCGCCAGCGTTGGAGAAACGCGCATCAGGCGCGGGGTCAAGATTGATAATCTGGTTCAGGTCGGACACGGATCGCACGTGGGCGAGGACGCGCTGCTTTGCTCTCAGGTGGGTCTCGCGGGCTCCACGGAGATTGGCAACCGCGTGATTCTGACCGGGCAGGTTGGAGTGGTTGGTCATTGTAAGGTTGGCGACGATGCGATTGTTACGCCCCAGAGCGGCGTGGCGAACGACATTCCGGCCGGCGCGCTGGTGAGCGGCGCTCCTGCCGTGGATCACAAACTGTGGCTGAAGTATTCTGCGCTATTGTCGAAACTGCCGGAGATGGCGCGGGCGCTGCGGACGAAGGCTCGGAAGGAATAGCGGCTCTTCCGGAGACCGCGGGCGGAAAGCGAAAGACAGTGGCCTTCGATAGCTAATTATTTTCGTGAGACGATGCGAGATGCGCGGCACCTGCGCCTTCGCGGCACTCCTCAGGCAAGCCGCTATCGATCGCCGCGCGGACCTTCTCCATCAGACATTCCCGGCTGCCGAAATCCGCTGGCTCGATGGGCGAATGAAACTTCACCGTTACCACGCCGGGCTTGATGGCGAATCTTCCCTTGGGCATCACATCGCGCGTGCCGGTGATGGTGATCGGAACTACGGGCACGCCGCATTCCATCGCGAGATAGAACGGGCCCTTCTTAAACGGCAGGAGCTTGCCATCGAAGGAACGCTTGCCTTCCACGTAGATGGTCATATTCAGGCCCTGCTGCACAACCTCTTTCGCGGCGCGCACGGATTCAATGCCGGCGTCGCGATTGCCGCGATCGACCGGGATCAGCGATCCCATGCGCATCGCCTTCCCCAGGACAGGAACCCTGAACAACTCTTTTTTCACCAGCACCGACGTACGCTTCGGGATGAGGGGAACGGTTATCGGAGGGTCAAGATTCGATACGTGGTTGGACATGAAGATATAGGTCCGCGCCGGGTCGAGTCTGTCGAGGCCGATGGTAGTTACGCGGACGCCGCTAAGGCGCACGCCATTCCATGCCCCGATCATGAACATGCGATAGAGGAGGCGAATGTCGCCGGTGATAAACGTCCAGGGGAATCCGATCAGAGCCGCCACGGGCAAGGCGAGTGCCCAGAAGACCAGCATTGCGATAGTGCGGATCATAAGTTGACTGATTCGCCTCGGCGCGAGCCTGCTGTTAGTGTGAGGACGGAGCTGTCGGCGATTGCGCCTCGCCTTTCAGCCATGCCGTCCGGCGCGCTCGTTGTTCCGTGCTAATGCTCTCCATATCTTTGAGTTCGTAGGTGATCTCTTCGCGACTGCCAGCCTTCCATTTCATTTCGCGCTCCGCCCCACGGTGGGTGCGCACTCGGACCGTGATCGGATCTCCGGCGGCAAGTCCGGCGACCGCTTCGGAGGATTCCTGTCCCGCCGCCCTGCCGTTGATTTCGAGAATTGTGTCTCCAGCCTGCAGACCGGCTCGCTCGGCGTCGCCGCCTGCAGTGATTGCTTCCACTGTCATGGGCCCGTCGAAGTTCCGCGAAGCCGTAAAGCCTGCATCTGCCACCGTGTTCTTGCCTACCATCAGAGTTAAGCCTACGCTGCGGAAAAAATCGTTCCAGGGAATCTCTTCGGTGCCAGAAACGTACTTGGTGAAAAACCAGCTCAAGTCGACGTGGCTCACCGCTTCGGCCGCTTGGCGAACCCCTTCGGAGTCGGGGAAAAAGCGTCCTTTTCTCGCGTAGTTCTGATTCATCCATTGAAAGACTTCGCGGAGAGAAGCCTGGCCGTGGCTGGCTTCGCGCACGGCCAGATCCAACATGATCCCCAGCAGTTCGCCTTTGTTGTAATAAGAAATGCTGCGGTCCGAACGGCGATAGTAGGCATAGCCTTCCAGCCATGCATCAAGGCTCGAGTCCTCCGCCGACTGCGTCAGGTGCGCCGGGCGCCGCTCGAGTTCGGCGATGCCTGCCGACAACTGCCTTTCGAATTGGCTTTCATCCATCAGTCCGGCGCGCAACTGGATGATGTCCGCCGCCGTGCTGGTGCAGCCTTCGCTGAACCAAAGCGCGCGTGTGTAATTCTCCTTTGTGTAATCGACGGGCTCAAGGGCTTGCGGCCGAATGCGTTTTACGTTCCACAGATGAAAAAATTCATGCGAGGTCACCGACGCCAGCGCTTCGGATGAATGCGCGAGAACATCGGCGTTCACATCGATTGCGGTTGAGTAGGAGTGCTCCATGCCGCCCCCCGCGGGCCCCCGCGGGAAGTGATAGAGAAACATGTAGGTGTCGAAGGGACGATCCGCCATCCAGCTGGCGGCAGCGGCGACGATTTTGTGCAGCATGGCGTCGATTTTTTCCGCATCATAGTCGCCGGGTACGGCGTCGATCACCGCACGAAAGTGCCCGCCGCCCTCATCGAAATCCGATTCTTGAAACCTTCCCATCTCGACCGGCGAATCGACGAGCCGATCATAACTCTCGGCGGTGTATGTCCCGTCCGCCGAGGACACCAACGGTGTCGCAATGTGCCATCCGTCTGGGAGCCGATTGAAACGCACAACCATCGGGTTACTTCGAGCGTCGACCGGATACATCAGGATCTGTGCCAGATTGAAGAAGGCATGATGAGAGGTAAGCTGTGCGCCGAAGGGGCCGAATGAGTCGACGTAGATTTGATACTCAAAGACTGCGCCACTCTCTGCTCCAGAAATCTGCCAACGGCTGTTGTCCACCAAGCGCACGGCGAGGGTGCGACCGGCGCGGTCTTTGGCGCGGACCCAGTTGACGTATTGCGCAAAGTCGCGAACTTGATACAACGCATTCCATACCGGCAGCTGCAAGTCACGCTGCGCCGGTCCCTCCGGTAACTGGATTTGCACTTCCACCAGGTGCTGTTCAGGGTTGACGAGAGAGACTGTGTAGTTGGTTGCGGCGTATGAGGGCGCCAGAGCTGCCGCTACAACGGCCGCGATACAGAGAAGGTATCGCACGGCAGCCCGAGCCGAAGTGGAGTCGATCATCGAGTTCCTGCCGCGTTCGCCGAATTAGAGGCCGCACCCTCACCCGCGAGCGCCCGCAATCGCGCCGGCAACTTCTCATAGATTCCACCGAAGCCGCCGTTGGAAAGAATAGCGACCACGTCGCCACTGCACATTTCCGGGGCTATGGTCGCTACGATTTCTTCGGCGTTCGAGATCAATCGGGCACGCTTGCCATGTTTCTCGATCTCCGCGGCAAGTTCGGGCAATTCCAACCGTTCGTTTTCCGGCACGGCCTCGGAGCGGAAGACGCCGGCGACGATGACTTCGTCGGCGAGCGCCAGGCTGCGTGCCAGGTCGCTTTGCAGCACGCGACGCCGCAGCGTATTCGAGCGCGGCTCGAGTATGGCCCACACCCGCGCGCCAGCGTAACGCGCTCGCAAAGCCGTCAGAGTTCCCGCAATTGCCGTGGGATGATGGGCGAAATCGTCGATGACGGTAATCCCGTTTACTTGCGCCTTCACTTCCAGCCGCCGCTTTACGCTCTTGAAGGTTTTCAGTGCCGCTGCAATTTCTTCTTTCGAGATGCCGTAGGCGGCCGCCATGGCCGCGGCTGCCGTGGCGTTCCAGACGTTGTATTCCCCGGCCAGGGGAAATTCAAAATCCGCCCATGAACGACCGTCGCGAAATACCGTCCAGGAAGTTTTCTCCGGGGCCAATTTCAAATTTACGATTCTCCAATGCGCGCGCGGGCCCGACCCATAGCGCTCCACTGGGCTGAAGGACTTGCCCAGGCAGCGCTCCAGGCTGGCACTCTCAGCGGCGCTAGCTGTGGCTCCATCGAAGGCGATAATCCGGCCCCGCTGCGGAATCAGGTTCACCAGCCGTTTAAACGCAGTTTCGACCGCCTCGAGATCTTTGTAGATATCGGCATGATCGAACTCGACCGATGTCAGAATGACGGCGTCGGGAAAGTAATGCAGGAACTTCGGCCCCTTATCGAAGAAAGCGGTGTCGTACTCGTCGCCTTCCAGGATGAAGTGCTTCCCCTGCCCCACGTGAAAGCTGGAGCCAAAATTCTCGGCGATGCCTCCAATAAGAAAGGAAGGCTGCATTCCGGCCGTATGGAAGATCCACGCTAGCATCGAGGTAGTCGTGGTCTTGCCGTGCGTACCCGCGACCACCAGAACTTCTTTTCCGCGCAGGAATTCGTCATGCAGTAACTGAGGTAGCGAGCAAAACGCAATTCGGCGATCGAGGACGTGCTCCAGTTCAACATTGCCTCGCGAAATCGCATTGCCCACGACTACCAGATCAGGTGCAGGCTCGAGGTTCCGGGCGTCAAACGGCTGAGCCACTGGGATTCCAAGATCGGCCAGAAAATCCGACATCGGGGGATACGCGGCGGCATCAGAACCAGTCACGTGGAATCCGCGCTGCTTCAACATTCCGGCTAAAGACGCCATGGCCGTGCCGCAGATGCCGATCAGGTGAATGTGCTTCTTTTCGTTCATACTTTTTCTTCGCGATTAACTTTTCCCAGCCGGGGTCACCGCTGTTTCCAGAATCTTTAAACTTACTCGACCCTGGCGCACCGTCAAAGCGGTTCGAATGCCGATCGGCAGCGTGATATTGCCGGCGGTCACGTGGCCTGAACGAACTCCGTAAGCAACGGGAACTCCCAATCCGCCCACGATGCGCAAGACAACGTCTTGCAGCGTATAACCTTGATTTTCAGTTTGCTGGCAATCGCGCATCTCGCCAAAAACGATACCACGCACGCCTTTCAACTTTCCTGCCAGCTTCAACTGCCTCAACATGCGGTCGATCTGAAAAGGCTTCGTTGCCACATCCTCGAGAAAAAGGATTGTCCCACCGGTTTCGATCTCGTACGGCGTACCGAGCGAAGCCACGAGGATGGAAAGACACCCTCCGTACAGAATTCCTTCAGCTGCGCCCTCGACCAGCCCAGCGACGCCGGAACCAGCGCCGAGATTGAGTTCCCAGGAGGCGGAGCCGGTAAGTGCGGAGTGCCAGGAAGCGAGCTCGACTCCATCGTTGTGCGCCCAATCCTTGGCCACCATCGGACCGTGAAAGGTTACCAATCCGAGAGCGTTGGTGAAGTACGTAAGGAGTGTCGTGAGGTCGCTATAGCCAACAAAAATCTTCGGGTGCGCCTTGATCTTTTCCACGTCCAAGGCACCCAGAAGATAGTTCGAACCGTAGCCGCCTCGGGCGCAAACAATGGCTTTCACGTCCGGCCGCTCAAACATGGTTTCCAGTTCGCGTGCCCGGCGCTCTACCGATCCGGCGAAGTAGAGGTCCTTATCGAGAATCGATTCGAAATAAAACGGCTGGTAGCCTGCGCGCCGGAGAGCCTCGCATCCCGCCTCCAGTTCGCTGCGCTTTACATTGCTGGCGGGCGCGACGATGCCGATCGTATCCCCCGGCTGAAGAGCCGGCGGCCTTACCAGCGAGGTTTTCGAAAAAGACATGCAGTCAAAAGCCTATCGAAGCAAAATAGTCGGGCACAACGCAGGAAACAATTTCGGACTTCTCCGTCATCGAGCCACACCTTGTAAAGTCAAAGCGATAACGAGATGAAGAATTCTCCGCGGCACACCAATCGAGCTGTTCCGCGAAGAAACACCTCGCCTTCTTCCTGGCGCACTGTCTGCGTGCCTCCAGGAGCATGCACTCGCACTGGGGATTCAGCTTGGCCGGTCGCAATCGATGCCAGTGCACATGCACAAGAGCCAGTTCCCGAGGATTGCGTCTCGCCTACTCCACGCTCAAAAAAGCGCGCAGTCACGTCGTGCTCGCCGTCGACTACAACCAGTTCAACGTTCACACCTTGTTTGAATTGCGTACTCTGCTGGATCTCCGCCGCTCTCAATTGCCAGCTCTCCTCAATCTGAGGGGCAAACACTACGTAGTGCGGATTTCCCATCGAAACCGGAATCCCGCGAACCTTCCCGGTAGCAAGCTGCACCGTGAGTTCCGCTCCCACCATGGCGTGCCCCATCTCAACCTCAAACTCGTACTCAGAGCCACTCCGGCCGGTAAGCGTGCAGGTCTTCAACCCGGCTCCGGTCTGAATTGTAATTCTCTCTTTGTGTTGAGATTCACAAACGTAGGCCGCAACGCAGCGGGTGCCGTTGCCGGAAATCTCCGCCGCGGAACCGTCGGCATTGATCAGTCGAATTTCCATATCGGCCGACGCGTGCGGATACATCCACTCCACGCCGTCGGCTCCCACGCCTTCATGGCGGTTGCAGATTTGGCGCGTGAGTGCCGCAATGTCCTTAAGAACCGGACCGCCGTCGAAGGTCGCAGATTCGAGGACCATGGAATCAATCAGCAGGAAATCGTTGCCACAGGCGCTGGCCTTCACAAAAGGGATGACCAAAGGTGATGAACTCACTCCAGTTCCACCGGGCCCAGGGACGTGGCGCTGCCCAGCACGGTCGAGGCCTGCAGTTCGCGGAACAACGCCTTCTGGTCACGGTTGCATCCCGAGATATCGAACTGCAAGCGGATATGCTGGCCGGTGCTTCCGCTGAGCACATTTTGCATCATGCGATGTTGACGCTCGAGGATGCGGTTAACCTCCTGCGTGACCTGTTCCAGGCTGGAGCCGGTGACCTCGTAAGTGATCAACAGGGTTTTCAGATTGAACGTCAGTTCCAGATGGCCGAGCGAGAACAGCGCTATCAGGACCAGGCCCGTGGCGAAGATTGCCGTCAGGTAGAGACCTCCGCCCGTGGCCATTCCGACCGATGCAACCACAAACAACGTTGACGCCGTGGTGAGTCCGGTCGTCAGCCCGCGGGTGTGAAGAATGGATCCGGCGCCGATGAAACCGATGCCGGGAATAATCTGCGCTGAAATGCGGGTGTGGTCGCCAAGGAACTTCACCGCCAGAGCATCAGAAAGAATTGTGAACAGGGCAGCGCCGAAACAGATGAACATGTTGGTGCGCAGGCCCGCCGGCCGGTGTCTCAGTTCCCTTTCAAGGCCTATCAGCCCGCCCAGCACAGCCGCCAGTATCAGGCGTGTCAGGGAAGAAGCGACAATACCGCTCGCCATTTCTCCGTGCAGCAACTCGGTAATGTGTTGCCAGTCCATGGCTTTGACTCTCGATCGAGGGCTTGCAATGGCCGGATTCTATCACCGCGACGCACTGCTTCCAGCAGTCAGAGCATTAACCGGCATGATTACCTCGAGCTGTGGTCTGGAGTCGCCGCATCCGGCGGGCGTCCTTGAAAAATCGCTGTTGGGGGCTGTCCAGTGGTGTGAATCTCGACTAACGCAGTCAGGTGGTGGTCGTGCGCCGACGTCCATACAGGATCGCCTTGGAAGGCGATGACGTAATCGGTATACGCAACCGGATCGGCGAGCGCCCGCTCCCACAAGCCTTCGGGATCCGACGGCTGTTTCCACACCCGATGATTGCCTTCGTTGATGGTCCGCCGCAAGGGAATGCCATTCTGCTCCAGAGCCCCAACGTGATCACCCAGATACATGAGTAGAGTGGAATCTGGTGGCAGTTTGTTGATCCACTCTCCGATTTGGCGGTCGAGCGCCACGCGGCCTTTCATGTTGAGATCAGCCTCCCGATAGCAGATGGGATCTGCTCGCCAGATCGCCGCATAACTTGATACCGTGAGCAGCAGGATTCCTAAAAAGGCGGCGGAAGGCGCCCAGCGCCGCCACGCAGTCCCAGCCGCCGGGATCTTGGTTGAGGATTGAACCAGAAAATAAATTCCCAAGGGAACGAACACCGCGAAGGCAGGGAGAAGTTGGAGGCCGTAGCGCAGGTTGTATTGTGAAAACGGCCACCACGGCGGCACGAAAATCGGCACGCTCCCGTACGCTAGCGAGAGCGCGTAGAACGGCAGCGGCGACCACAGCAGCAATGCGATGCGCCCGCGTCCGCTGAAACACGCCGCCAGAGTTCCCAACAAAGCCAATCCCAGCCATAGCCGTCCTGGCCAGGTCGACTCGGCAACATTTAGTTCGGCCGCCTTCAGGAAATATGACCCCGCCGCTACAAGATTTCCTTTTGCCGGATTTACCGTCGCAGTTTTTTGTTCGATTGCCTTAGCCGAATACGGTCCGTTCGCAAACTCGAGCGGATTGCGGTAGACGGCTGCGTTATACGCCAGCCAGAAAACCGGTGCGCCCAAAGCGATCAAAATAAATTTGGTCAACGGGAACGGCGATGGCCCCGACGTTCCCGTGGCACCGTTTTTCTGCGTCTTGCCAGAGCGGAAGGTGGCCGCTAAGGCCGCGACGATCATCACTCCCGTCAGAAACCAGCCGTCGTAGCGCGTCAAACACGCCGCGGCAAGGCAAAACCCGCACTTGATGAGCGTTCTAGGATTTCCGCGCACAAATTCTGCAAAGTAAGCAACGGCCCAGATAAAGAACGTCAGATAAAGCGACTCGCCCATGGCGGTCGACTGCATGTAAATTAGATTCGGATTCGCGGCGTACAGAATCGCTGCGGCCCAAGATCCAACTCGTGCCGTGTAGTCGCCTTCGCCGTCGGGCCCCAGAGCCCCGCGCACCAGTCGAAAAATTCCCAGCACTGCAAGGACAAAGGCCGCCATCGAGGGGATCGAACCACCGGAGCCGCTCTGCCACATCTGCTTCGAGACAATAAACGGCAGGATCAACAAGTGCGGCAGGGGCAACCACACGGTTCCCAGCTGCAGCAGCCCGGGGGTTCTAGAATCAAGCACGCGGCGCGCGATGTTGATGTGAGCCACGGCATCGCCGTAGAGCAGGAGCGAACCGTTGCGATAGTAGAAGAGAAACGAAAATACCGAGATGAAGATCGCGAGCCAGAGCAAGCGCACGATCTCGATTTCGGAATGCGCCCGCGGAGGCGACGATTTCGGCTTCATTCGAGGTGGGTCAGTTCGCGAAAAATCTGAAAGCGAGCGTCGATGTCGTCGCGAGTCAGGGATTGTAGCCGCTCGGTGCCAAAACTTTCCACGGCGAACGATCCCATCACGCCACCATAGAATAGCGCGCGCTTGAGAACTTCGCGGCTCAACTCCGGCTGCGAGGCCACGTAGCCCATAAAGCCGCCGGCAAAGGAATCACCGGCGCCGGTAGGATCCTTCACTTCATCGAGCGGCAACGTCGGCGCGCGAAAGGGGTGACGCCCGATTCCAAACGCGCCTTCGCGGAAGAAGATTGTTGCGCCGTATTCACCGTGCTTGATCACCAATGCCTGCGGGCCCATGGCCAGAACCTTCTGCGCGGCGCGCGGCAGATTCGGCTCGTCGGCGAGCATCTTGGTTTCGGTGTCGTTGATCAGCAATACATTGACCAACTTCAACGTCTCAGTTAACTCCTGGCGCGCACCCTTGATCCAGTAATTCATGGTGTCGCATCCGGTCAGCCGCACGCCGTTCATTTTTCGGCGGACGTTAGCTTGTAACGTCGGCTGGATGTTGGCGAGAAAAAGAAACTCGGTATCTTCATACTCTTTCGGAATCTGGGGATGAAATTTCTCAAAGACGTTCAGGTCGGTGAAATTGGTCTTGGCCTCGTTAAGGTTGTCGGTGTACGATCCACCCCAGCGAAAGGTCTTGCCCGCAGCGCGCTCGATGCCGCGCGTATCGACGCCGCGCTTCTTGAGAACATTTTCATGTTCCGGGGAGAAATCCTCGCCCACGACTGCAACGACGCGCACCTGCGTGAAGTAGCTGGCGGCCAGTGCGAAGTAGGTCGCTGCCCCGCCCAGAATGCCTTTTACAGTGCCCGAAGGCGAGGTGACATCGTCAAAGGCAACCGATCCCACAACGACAATGCTCATGCGTGAGTCCTGATTCCCTTCTCAGTGGTTAGTGGTCAGTAAAAGCTTCTCGGAATCATTAGAGTTTACTGACCCCTGACCCCTGATCACTGACCACTTCGCTTCAGATACTTTCCCAGAATCAGTTTCAACTTCTTCCGTGTCGCCGCTGGAATCTTCTTAGGATCCGTCAGAATCGCGTGAGCCAAGGCCGATCCGCACTTGCACGAACGCTCGCGCGGCATCGCGGCGACGGTGTCGCGCACGACTTTGGCCGCGTTCTCCGCGTTCTTCGCCAGCACCGTGAGGATCTGATCGACGGTTACCGAATCGTGATGCGGGTGCCAGCAATCGTAGTCCGTAACCATGGCAACCGTGACGTAACAAACTTCCGCTTCCCGCGCTAGCTTCGCCTCCTGCAGATTGGTCATGCCAATCACATCCATGCCTAACCCGCGATACACGTTCGACTCCGCCTTGGTTGAGAATTGGGGACCTTCCATGCACACATAGGTTCCCCCATGCCTGCCAGTCACTCCGACCTTCTCGCATGCAGCTTCGACCACAGCCGCAAGCTGGCTACACACAGGATCGGCAAAAGCGATGTGCGCCACCACTCCTCCGCCGAAAAAAGTGTCGATGCGATGGCGGGTGCGGTCAAAGAACTGGTCGGGAATCACAAAATCCAGCGGCTTATGCTCTTCTTTCAACGATCCTACGGCGGAAACCGAGATGATGCGGTCGGCGCCAAGCTGCTTGAAGCCGTGAATGTTGGCGCGGAAATTCAGTTCACTGGGAGAAATACGATGGCCGCGGCCGTGGCGCGCCAGAAATGCTACCTTGCGGCCCTCGAGTGTGCCGCAAACATAGGCGTCGGAAGGCGCGCCGAACGGGGTTTTCACTCGTACTTCTTTCACTTTTGTCAGGCCGGGCATCGAATACAAGCCGCTGCCGCCGATTATCCCAATCTCCGCTTGAGCCAAACATCCTCCGAAAAGGCCTGCACTTACTGCCTTCTTTCGCGCCGCAACCAAACTCGTGATTATACAAGACCACTTGTGGCGCCCTGTCTTCGCGGAGTGGGCTCCGCCAAGCTGCCACCCAGTACAATCTGCCTATGCGATTTTTGACTGCTCTCTTTGCACTGTTTTTCCTATCGATCTCAGTCCCGGCCCAGGATGCGGCCAAGTCGCAGCCCGAACCCAAATCGGTCACGGTTCCCATTACGCTCGATCACGACCGCATTGTCATCGATGTTTACCTGCCGCTGCCCGACGGCTCGACCAAGCGTGTGCGGGGGTGGATTGACACTGGCGACCCGGAACTACAACTGTCCCAAAGGGTGGCCAAGCTGATGGGACTGGCCATCGCGTGCGATGGAAGTATCTGTTCCGCCCCGGCTCCTCGCGGAGTCATGATCGGAGGGATGAAGCTCGATCTCGCTGCACTGAAGGCAGTGAAGATTCCGCTCAAGCCGGAGAGCGCCGCTTCCGTCATGGTTCCCGGTATGAGCGCGGAGATCAAGATCCCATCATCCATTCTTCGCAACTACGACGTGCTTATCGATTTTCCGAATCGCGAATTCAGCATCGGCGTTCCCGGCAACCTGAATTTCAAAGGCGTGAAGAGCAAGATGCTGGTCAACGCCAACAGCGGTTTCATCGAAATTCCCGGCAAGATTGAAAACAAGAATTACAATCTCGGCCTTGACGTGGGCTCGCCGATCAGCTTTCTTTCAAAAGAGTTATTCGACAAGCTCGCGTCGACTCATCATGACTGGCCGCACATGACCGGCGCCGTCGGGTCGGCCAACATAGGAGAAGCGGGTGACGACGAAACGAAGTGGAAGCTGATGCGCGTGGACCGCGTGCAGTATGGACCGCTCTTTCTTACGGATGTGGCCGTGGCCGAATCTCCGAAAGCTTTCAGTGCCTTCGAAAAAAGCTCCGGTGCAGCGCTAGCCGGGGTGCTCGGTTCGAATGCGCTGATGAACTACCGGGTCGGCCTCGACTACGCCCACTCCACTGCCTATTTCGATATCGGGAGGACCTTCAAATTTCCTGAATTTGATGTGGTGGGCCTTATCCTGCGGCCTGAAGACGATACGCGGTTTACCATTCTTGGCGTCGCCGATTTCGAGGGCACGCCATCCGTGCCGGAGGTTCAGGCGGGCGATTATCTGGTCGCCGTCGATGGCATCCCGGTCCCAGATTCCACCATGGGGCAGGTTTGGTCGCTACTCGAAGGAACGCCCGGACAGGAACGCAAGCTTACGATTGAGCGCGCGGGAACGCAGTTCACGGTCGCCGCAAAAGTGCAACACTTCCTGGCGGAGACAAACGACAATGAAATGAAGGAAAAGTCGACGAAGAAACATTAACTTCCCTCGCACCAGACCAATCGGAATCTACTTCTTGAACACATCTTTTTCGATGGTCTCGGTCGTAGCCGCGTCCAGGCTCTCAGTCACCAACACCGTATCCCCTTGTTCCTCAATGACAACCGGGCCTTCTTCCGTGGTCCATGCGTGGCGGCCCTGCAGCAGGTTAATTTTGTATTTAGGATGCGCCACAGCCGGGCTGGAAGAAGTCTTCCCCACTTCTTCGGCGTGCTTATATCTCACTGCCAGCGATCGCGCGTAAATATCGGCAAACTCAGCAGCCTTCTCTGCGTCGGACCATCGCGATACATACATGAGCCCTAGAGGCGAGGCGGCATCTCCCTTGGGACGCGCGGCATAGTAATATCCACCGCGCCACTCCGGATACAGCCGCTCCGACAATTTCTTCCCCGCGTATTGTTCCACCAGCACCGCAACATCGAACTCGCCCATGCCCCCGATATCAAACTTAATGTAATCTTTGAAGGCACGCTTGAATTCGATGACGGGAATAGGGGGAATCTGCTCACCAGACAAGTAGGTCTCTGGCTGCATGATCTGCCGGGTGGTGTGCGGCGGATTCGTCAGCACTTCGGCAAACGCCTTTTCCTTGCCGCCTTTTTCCAACAGTTTCACCTCAAACTTCAGCCCGTAGCTGTAAGGAAACGTGAGGGACTCGCGTAGAAAAATGGGAGCGTCTTTGAACACCGTGGAATCGTCAGTGCCATTGGCCATCTGCGATTCCATCTCGTCGACGAGTTCAGGAGAATCGACAACCGACTTCCCGACCGGCGCCAGTTCATACTGCAACATCACGGCTTCGGCCTGGCCTTCGACGACGGCCTCGCGCGAATCATCCATTTCATCGTTTTCGATGTCGGCAGGAGTGGGATCTTTCTTGACCTCACCCAAATCCTTCTCGCCCCGCTTCATCCACTTGTCGAGTCCGACCGTCTGATCCTGCAGCGCGTGCGTCAATTCATGCGCCATCACCGGCTCCTGTTCTTCCATCGGAACCCAGTCCAGCAGATTGACGGTCTTGGTCCTGGGATCGTAATAGCCGGCGACCTGCTCGCGTAGCAGCGATACCAGCAGCTTTTCCAGATCGAAGTCGCGAGGCAGTAGGCCGAACTTCTTGAGCACCAGCTCGGAGCGCTGCAGCCGCTTCACATCTTCGTCCTTCATGTGCTTCGTCAAATAGGCTTCCACTTCGTCGCGGCTGGTGAGGCGGCGCTTGACTGGCTTTTTGATCGGCAAACCAGTCTGCTTGCTATCGAATGCCAGGATCTCATCGACGGAGTGGAAAAGTTCCTCCGCCTCCCGGGGCGTGATTTTAACTTCCGGTTTTTGCGCGGGGCTTTGGGTTGAAGGCGCTTGCGGGGTCGAGGAGGAGTCTCCAGCAGATTTTTGATCCTGTGTGGGGTGGGCACCTTTTTCTGCCTGGTTTTGATTTGGATTTCCCTGCGGGGCCTGATCTTGTGGCGCGGCCGGAAGGCTATTGCCTACCAACAGCACAACCACCAAAAGCGTCACCACAAACCCGTTCCCCAGCAACTTAAAGATATTCATTAGGAACGAGTCTACCCTGTTTGCCTATACTCACTTCAAGAACGAACCATCTTTGGGGACAACGATGACCACAAATGCCGTAAACCACTGGACCTCGGCTGAGCACGCCCGCGACTACCTCAGCCGCGCCGATTCGATCCTGCACCGCACTGAAGGGGAATCGACGCTTCTCGAATTCATTCCGGCGACCACGCGGCGAGTTCTCGATCTCGGCACGGGGGATGGCCGCCTGCTCGCGCTGGTGAAGTCGGCGCTGACGCTCCAGGCAGAGGAGGGCGGCCGCTCTGAAGTGAAAGCAGTGGCGGTCGATTTCTCGCCTGCAATGCTGGAAGCCGTGGATAAACGGTTTGCGAAGGATGCTTTTGTCAGGATCATCTCGCACAACCTCGATCATCCCTTGCCGGCCATGGAGCACTTCGATGCTGTCGTTTCCAGCTTTGCCATTCATCATCTGATTCACGAGCGCAAACGAGCACTGTATGCCGAAATTTTCGGCCTGCTCAATCCGGGCGGCGTCTTTTGCAATCTGGAACACGTAGCTTCGCCGACTCCGAAGCTGCACGAAGAGTTTCTGCACTGCATCGGCTATACGATCGAAACGGAAGATGCCTCCAACAAGCTGCTGGATGTGGAAACGCAATTGGAGTGGTTGCGGGAAATTGGTTTCGTGGATGTCGACTGTCACTGGAAGTGGCGCGAGTTGGCGCTACTGGTCGGGCGGAAAGTCGCACGGAACGCATTGTCATCCTGAGCGGAGTGGGAAGTGTGCGGAAGCGCACTTCCTGCGGAGTCGAAGGATCCCTTGCGAAATCGAGCGGCCAACGGCTGGTAAAGGAATTCCAACTATTTATTTCAGGTTCGGTGGCTAACGCAATGCATAAGGACGAAGGCGCCCTGCCGACCCCAGCCACTCAAAGGGGGTAGGGATCCTTCGCTCCGCTCAGGATGACATGGCGTCACGAGCAACCCGCTCCGCCACCCACTCTCCGGCTTCGCGCGTTCCTGACTCCCCGCCGATATCTTGAGTGGTCTGCTCTTGCTTTACGGCTTCAAGCACCGCGGCTCCGATCTTGTGAGCTTCTTTGGCGAATCCTAAATGCTCGAGCATCATCCCCGCTGTCAAAATCGCTCCGAAGGGGTTCGCCATATTCTTTCCTGCGATCGTTGGCGCGGAGCCGTGGACCGGCTCAAACATTGACGTCTTCCCGGGATGAATGTTTCCGCTGGCAGCCATGCCCAGGCCGCCCTGCAGTCCGGCGGCGAGGTCGGTGATGATATCGCCGAACATGTTATTGGTCACAATTACATCGAAAGGCCGGGGATCGCGCACCAGTTGCATGCAGAGCGCGTCCACGTACATATGCTGTGCCTCGATCTGGGGATGCTCGCCGCTCACGTCCTTGAACACGCGCTGCCATAGGCCGCCGGCGTGGGTCATGGCATTCGACTTGTCACACATGAGGACGCGGCTGCGAGGCGAGCCGTCGAACTTGGGATGCTGCTCACTGTACTCGAATGCGTAGCGTATGATGCGCTCGACTCCCTTGCGGGTGTTGATGTCTTCCTGGATAGCAATTTCATCGGGAGTGCCTTGTTTGAAGACGCCGCCGGCATCGGTGTAGACACCCTCCGTATTTTCGCGGATCACGACAAAATCGACATCCTTCGGCTCGACACCTTTCAGGGGACACAACCCCGCATCGAGTAGCCGCACCGGGCGCACGTTGGCGTAGAGATCCATTTTGAAGCGCATGCCGAGCAGAATCTCCTTGGCGTGGATATTGGTTTTCACCCGCGGATCGCCGAAGGCGCCGACTAAAACGGCATCGAAATCGCGCCCAAGCATGGCAAATCCGTCGGGAGGCACGGTCATTCCGTCGCGGAGATAGCGATCGGCGCCCCAGTCGAACTCACTCATTTCGACATCCGCTCCGGAGGCCCGGATTGCTTTGAGAGCCTGGGGAACTACTTCTCTCCCAATTCCATCTCCAGGAATCACGGCGATGCGTTTCTTGGAAGTCTTTTGCGCGTCCACCGCAGAGAAGTTAACACAAGCCAATCCGAATGGGTGGGGATTCTGCGCAATGAATCACGAGGCCCTTCGCTATAATGAATATTCCATGTACTGCACCCCGCTCCAACTGGCTCTTCGTGCGCAGGCGGCTCATCCGGGGCTCTCCATGCGCTCGAGCGAATATCGCGGGGCCGAAACGGCAGCGAGCTTCTCCGATGCACAGGGGGAATTCGATGCCTTGCAGAGGGGCTGCGGAGTTTATGATCTCGGCTTCCGTGCCCGAATTTCGTTAGCGGGCGGCGATCGCGCGCGCTGGATGAACGGAATGGTTACGAACAACATTCGGGATCTGGCTAAAGGATGGGGCGTATACGCGTTCCTGCTGAACCCGCAAGGGCGAATTCTCGGCGACATGCTGGTTTTCAACGATGGGGAGACGCTAACCGTCGAGACAGATCGCAGCCAGGTGGAGAAGATTCTGGCGACCTTCGATCATTACATCATCATGGATGACGTTGAGGTCGCGAACATCAGCGATAACTGGACGGCGTTGGGCGCGGCTGGGCCCAGGGCACGGGCTGTTCTGAACGCAGCGGGAATCGAGGTTCCTGGAATGGAGCCGCTGCAGACGCATGCGGCGCGGTGTAATTGTGATTGCGGCTGCGTGCAATGTACGGTAGTTCGTGGCGAAGACCCACAATATGAGTCTTACGAAATCTGGCTCGCGCCCAAGGATGTTTACGCTACCTGGCAGGCGCTGGTTTCCGCCGGAGCGGCTCCGGTGGGTAGCGAAGCGCTGGAAATACAACGCATCGGGGCTGGCGTTCCGCTCTACGGAGTCGACATTCGTGAGCGCGACCTTCCTCAGGAAACCGAGCAGGTGCGCGCGCTCAATTTCAACAAGGGCTGCTACGTGGGACAAGAAATCGTGGAGCGCATCCGCTCCCGCGGCAATGTGCATCGGAAATTTACTGGCTTTGTGTTGGAGGCTTCGGCGGACATTGCCGCTGAAGCCAAGATTGTTGCTGGCGAGAAGGAAGTGGGCGAAATCACCAGCGTTGCTCTTCTTCCCCTAGCCTCGGGCGAACGCAAGGTGGCGTTGGGATACATACGACGCGAGGTTGGCACGCCGGGTCGAGAGGTCATGATTGGCGGCGTCAAAGCTACAGTGGCGCAGTTGCCTCTGGAGGCGGTTACCGTTCCACAAGCTCAGGAATCGGTGCTGCAAAGGTGAAAGAGGCGTTCAGCGCGGAAACGAGTAACGTCGCGCGGAATAAGCGAACCAGAGCTCCCGAGAAACATTGAACGATGCAGAGAAGGACATAACCTATGGCTGAGAAGAGACAAGATTCAGGTTTCACAGTAACCGACCGGCGCTTGTTTACAGAGGATGGCGAGCGACGGCAGGATGTTCGCGAGGAATCGGATGCACCCAAGGCTGCGGCACCTGTGTCCAGCAAACCCGAGACGGCGCCCCTTGCGGATTCGCCGGCCGGGCCGGAAGTCCCTCCGATGCCGACCGCCGCCGAGCAAAAGGCGCAGGCGGATGCCTACCGTAAATCATCGGACGCGCTGAACTCGCGCGTCGAACTCAGCGGGCACGATGCGAAAGAATTCGAGATGACGTTCGAGCGCTTTTTAGCCTCGCTCTACATGACCGCGATGCTGCAGTTGGGATTGATGCACCAGCAGGGCGAGCAACCGCGGCTGGACATCATCGGGGCGCGCCAGACCATCGACACGCTGGCCCTGCTGGCGGAAAAAACCAAGGGCAATCTAACTTCCACGGAAGAAAACTTTCTGCAAAACAGCCTCTACGAAGTGCGTATGGCGTACGTTGAGGTTACCAACGCGCTGTCGCGTCCGCCACAGCCCGGAGCAGCCACCGGAACCACGGGACGATGATCGTACAAGCATGCCGGTTCCAATCAGTTGCAGCAAGAAAGTGAAAGTATGAAGGCCACGCTCACGGTGCTGGGCAGTGGCACGTCGATGGGCGTGCCGACGCTGGGCTGCGACTGCGCGGTATGCCACTCCAGCGATCCCCACGATCGGCGCACGCGCCCCTCGATCATGCTGGAATTTGCAGGCAAAGTTGTACTGATTGACACCACGCCCGATTTTTACGCGCAAGCAATTCGGGAGCACATCACGCGCGTGGACGCGGTCTTTTACACGCACACCCACGCCGACCATATCCTCGGAATTGACGACCTGCGGCCCCTGAGTTATTGCCACAAGCCGGGGAAGTTGCCGCTCTATGCGCGTCCGGATGCCGCCGGGTTCCTGCGCAAAATGTTTAGCTACATTTTTGACGCTGACTACAAATACGGCGGCCTTCCATTACTGGAGTTGCGGCCGATCGATGGCCCGGTGGAAATTTTTGGCGCGCAATTCGAACCGGTACGTTTGATTCACGGCGAGGTCGAGATCTATGGATTTCGCTTTGGAAAAGCTGCCTATCTCACGGACCACAGTGAAATTCCGGAGGCGTCGTTTCGTCAACTCGAGGGATTGGATGTTCTCTTTCTGGATGCGCTCCGGCACAAGCCGCACCCGACGCACTCGACAGTAGAGAATTCGCTGCGCGTCGTCGATCGGGCAAAGGCCAAGCGGGCATTTTTTACCCATATTTGCCACGATCTGGCCCACGAGGCGACCAACGCAACCTTGCCGCCGCATGTGCGGTTGGCGTATGACGGTCTGAAAGTGGAGTTTGAAATCTAAAATACAGTGGCCGGTGGTCAGTGGTCAGCGAGTTCCTATTCTTCTCTCTGAACACTGGCCACTAGCCACTGACCACTGCCTATGCAGGTCTTTCACAAACTCGAGGATGTTCCGGCTGAGTTTGGGCCGTCGCTGGTGAGTGTGGGCAATTTCGATGGCGTGCATCGCGCGCACGCACGCGTGCTCGGCGAGATTGCCGCGAGAGCGCGGACCAGCGGCACCAAGGCCGTAGCGGTGACGTTCGAGCCCCATCCGACACGCATTCTGCGGCCGGACTCGTCGCTGAAACTACTCACTCCCACACCAGAGAAGTTGCGCCTGCTCGAAACCACGGGAATTGATGCGGTCGTGATGTTGCCCTTCGGGAGAGATCTCTCGCTGATGACGCCGCGCCAGTTTGCCGAGCGCATTCTGAAAGAAAAACTGCGCGCGCGCGAGGTGCACGAAGGATACAACTTTCGCTTCGGACATAAAGCCGCAGGCAACGTCGATCTGCTGCGGCAGTTGGGGCAGGAGATGGGGTTTGAAGTGAAGATTTACCCGGAGCAGAAACTGCGCGGCGAGCCGGTTTCCAGCAGTCATATTCGCAAGCTGCTGGGTGAGGGACGAGTGAGCCGAGCGCGGCATCTGCTGGCCCGTCCGTTCTGCATTCTGGGTGCGCCGGGGCGCGGGCGCGGGTATGGTTCGAAGTACACCGTGCCCACCATCAATCTGGCGCGCTACGAAGAACTTGTGCCGAAGGATGGCGTCTATATCACTTGGACGCGCGTGGGCGCCGAGCGGTTTGATTCAGTAACCAACATTGGCAATCGTCCCACGTTTGGGGCTGATTCGTTTGCCATCGAAACACATCTGCTGAACTTCCATCCCATTGAGCTGACGCCGGAGAGCGAAGTGGAAATCTGCTTCCTGGATCGGCTGCGGGATGAGATCAAGTTCCCATCGGTCGAGGCGTTGCGGGAACAGATTGCGCGCGATGTGAAGAAGGCGAGAAAATATTTTCACTTCCTGCGCCTTGTGTCTCGGATCACTGACGTTTAGCCGACAACGATTCACAATCGAGACGCCCGGCACGATGCCGGCAATCTTTTTTCACGCAGGAGGGGATATGGCAACTCTGCATGCGTCCCTGGAAACCGTCGAGGATTTTCTCTCTCATAAACGTATTGCAATGGCAGGGGTTTCGCGCAATCCCGCGGACTTCAGTGTCAAACTGTTCGATGAACTCTGCCGCCGCGGGTATGATGTGGTGCCCGTGAATCCTAATGTTTCGGAAGTGCAGGGTCGAAGATGTTTTGCACGCGTGCAGGACATCCAGCCGCCCGTCGAGGGAGCCTTGATGATGACTTCCCCGGAGGTTACGGAAGCCCTTGTCAACGACTGCGCCGAGGCGCACATAGAGCGGATCTGGATGTACAGGGCGACTGGCAAAGGCTCTGTCAGCGCCAAGGCCGTCGCGTTCTGCGCGGAGCGCGGCATCAAGGTGGTTCCGGGAGAGTGTCCGTTCATGTTCTTAACGGACTCCGGGGGCATCCATCGCTTTCACGGCTTCATCAACAAGATCATCGGGCATTACCCAAGACACGCGGCTTCCTAGTTTCAAGACGATGAACCATGAGTTCTGACCAGACTGGACGTCTTGTAATTCTCTGTGGGCCTTCGTGTGTCGGGAAGACTCCGCTCTACAGGGCACTTGGCAAGTTCCATCCTGAGTTGCTCGCCAAGCTTAAGAAGTTGGTGCTGGTGAACAGCCGCGTTCCTCGTCCTGGCGAGCTCGACGGCATGGATTATCACTTTCGCACGCGGGCTCAGGTGGAGGCTTTACGCGCGGACAAACGATACGCCGTGCTCGAGGCGCGGGATGACTTGCAAGCCGTGGACCTCGAGGAACTGAAGTCTCTGCTCGGGCGAGGCGATATCTTGTTCGAGGGAAATCCTTTCGTGGGGCGGGCGCTGCAGATGCATCCTGGCTTGGCGGAGGTGAAGCGACTTAGTATTTTTGTCTCTCCGCTTTCGAAGGACGAAATCGCTTACCTGAGAGCGCCCGAACGTAATGTTTCCGTTCGTGAGCTACTCACCGACATCATGCGGCGGAAGCTCTTGCGGAGAACCCGGCGTCAAAAAGGAGAACTGTCGTTGGGGGATCTGGAGGATATCGAAACTCGCGCCGCGAGCGCCTACCGTGAACTGCAGGAGGCCTGGCATTTTCAGTATGTGATTCCCAATCACGACGGCGAAGACAGTGATAACTGGGAGGCCTTTTACTTCCTGATTGGCGACGCACCTAAGACGCTAGATGCTTTCGCTGGCTTGCTCGAGGGCTCGGTTCCAGCAGGAGTGGAGCATTGGGACGAAAACGTCACGCGTTCGGACGCGCCTGAATGAGAACCGGCGAACCAGGGGGCGCAAGTCATCGCAACAACCCTCCACTTGCCGACGCAACCTAATGCGGCAGGTAGCCTGATTCCATTGGCAGTTTGCCGTCAACCCGCACCACGTTGATGCTGTTGTCGACCGAGCGGAGTTCCACCAAGCCAATCGCTCCGGGCGTGGATTGCACAATCCTGAGCACGTCCGCATCGGTGTCCACCAACTGGATGGAGTCCTTGTGAGTGGCGATCAGGGTTTTCAGTTCGCCAGGGCTCATCTTGATCAGGCGCTGCAGGGTTTCGGTCTCGCCGACGGAGTCCTTGTGCAGAACCAGGACGACAGTTTTGCCGTCCGGCCATTTCTTGATCTCTGCGCGGAAAATTCTCGAGAGGTGGGCGGCCGTTACGTTCCCAACGTCGTTGTCCTTGTCGACCACAACTGCCATGTGATGAGCAAAACAAGGGGTGAGGAAGGTTACGAGGAAAGCAATAAGTACGGCGAGCCGCTGAAATCTCATAAGCGCTCCACTGCGGACCGTGTTCATCCAAAAGTTGCGACGACCCTCCAAGCATCGCATGACTCGAAGAAGAGACATTGTCAAATCTGGTGGGGTATCCGGGGAGGAAACATCGAAGATCTGCTATTCAATCGGCTCAACCATCATTGTGTCCCCGGTCACGCTACGATCCGGACGTTGCACGATCACGATGGCGGAAAGTACCAGGACAATTCCCAAAACCTGAATGGGACGCAGCACTTCACCCAGAAGGAGGGCTGCGAGGAGAATCGAAAATACCGGTTCGAGGCAACTCGCGATGATGGCGCGAGTGGGCTCTAGATGCTGCAGACCGAGGAAGTAAAGCGAGAAAGCGCCGAGCACGGAGATCATTGAGAAAACGAAAAGGAAGAGCCACTGCGCGGGAGCGTAATGGGCAGCCACAATCTTCCAGGGAGGGTTGACCACCAACCAGAAGGCGGTGGCGGCGGCGAGAGTCCAGACGAGGACGCGCCAACGGTCGTGGCGGGCAAGGATGCGATGCCCGCCAACGTTATAGAACGCGAAGGAAAATGAGGCCAGCAGGGCGGCGATGATGCCGTAAAGATCTAGATGAAGAGCGGAGCCGGATTTATTTCCGGAGAGCGCCGCTCCGATTAGATCGATGACCAGCGCGATTCCCGTCACCGCGAAGGCCACGGCAACCACTTTTTGCGCCGTAAGTTTTTGTTGGCCCCGAGCCACTACGTAGAGTAGAACCCACACCGGGGCGGTATATTGCACGATGATGGCGGTGGCTACGTTCGTCCTCTGGATGGCGACGTAATAGAAATAGTTGGAGACGGCTACGCCCAGTATTCCGAGCACGAAGCAGTAGGCGAGATCGCGGGCAGGAAGTTTGACGCGCCGCCACCCCTTCCCTGCAACGAGAATTGAAAGCAGCACGAGTAAAGAGAACGTAGTGCGAGTCTGAGAAAGGATCAACGGGTCGATAGGCCGCAAGGATAGCGGGCCGAGTGGAAGCTTGCCGGTGAACACGGCGCGCCCCAGGGCAGCGGAGACTCCCCACAGAAAAGCCGCTGAAGCGATAAAGAAATATCCGCGGAGTGGATGCGGGCGTGAGTTTGGCTGAGTTGTATTCCGAATAGCGGTCCTCGCGAGCGGCTTCGATGATCAGGCAGCCGAGAGCAGGTGGTCAACGCGGTCCGGATCGAAACCCTCGATCACTTCAGGCCGGGCGGCGGTGAAAATTACCAGGGTTGGGGCGGTGTGGCTGTGGTAGGTTTCGAGCAATTCCACGCGGGCGGCCGAGTCGACACTCATGTTCCGTTCTTCGAAGGCCATTTTTTTGGCTTCGAGAAAAATCTTCATCAGTTCGCAGGAGAGGCACCCGGATTGCGTGAAAAGCAAGATTCTTGGGGCCATACGTCACCCTGACTCTATGCATCGGCGTATTCGATCGAGGTAGTAATCTTAGCCGTTTTCTCCAGCATGGCCGAGACCGAACAGTATTTCTCCTCCGAGAGACGGACCGCATCCTCGACTGCCTTGCGCGCAACTTTACCACCGATGCGGTAGATGAGCCTAATTTCCGTATAGACGGACGGCGGATCAGCAGCGCGTTCGGCCTCGGCGCGGATTTCGAGGCTAGTGAACGGTTCCCGCTTCTTCTGCAGAATGGAAACGACATCGTAGCCCGTGCAGCCACACAGGCCGATGAGAACCAGTTCCATGGGGCTGTTGCCGGCCGTCTTGTCTCCGTCGACGATAATCGTGTGACCGCTGTCGGATACTGCGTTGAAACGGTGCTTCTCGATCCAGGTGGCGCGGGCGTTCGTCATGACTTGTACTCCACTAAATTCTATCTGCGGTTATCGGTGCGCGGTTCCGGATGAATGAGCACGCGAAAAAGTTCCGGCGCGTCCTGCTTAAAATTAATCTCAAGGTCGGTCTGGATGTCATGCACGCGGGCGAGTGGCAGATCGTCGGAAAGAGTGCAGTGACACGAAACATAGAGGCGTCCGCGAACTTTCTTGATCTGGATATCATGCATGTCAACGATTTCCGGGAAGCGGCTTGCGGCCTGTTTCAACCGCCGCTCCAAATCGGCATCGCGGACTAACTCATCTCCGGTTTCGATGGTGGCTGGCTCACTTTCAATGTGGGTAAGGATGTCGGAAATTTCGGGAACGTCGTGCCGCATGGCAGCTTCGAGTTCCGTCACCTGATCGTGGGCGTCCTTGAGCGTCATACGTTCATCGAGTTCCACATGTTGCTCGACGTGCAGGTGGCCATGCAGATCCTGAACGCTGATGTCGTGGACGTTAAGATTGTGGCGGGTGGCGACGGCACGAATGCGGTCAAAAATATTTTCCGAGCGCTGGGCTCGCGGTAAGGGCTGAACGGTGACGTCGGCGTCAGGAAGGATTTCGCGTACCGCTGCTGTTACTGCCTCGACGAGCTGTTCGGAACGCTGGAAGGTAACGGTGCGCGCCAGGCCGACCGCAAGATCGGCGAAATATCGATTTCCCGAGCGGCGGATGCGGACTCGCCCGATTTCGAGCACACCGTCCACTCGTGAAACGGCGTCGGTGATTTGACCACGAACTCCCGCCGGGGCTGCGTCGAGCAGAGCATCGACGGTGCGCCGCGCCAGCCGCCAGCTAACGGAAATAATCACGCCAGCGACAAATAGAGCAGCGATGGGATCTGCCACCCGCAGCCAATCCAGATGGTAGACGCGTCCCGCCAGGATGAGAGCGAGCCCCAGGACCACAACGCCTGCGGACCATACGTCGGTGGAAAAGTGGAGCGCATCGGCTTCGAGCGCCTGGCTATCGTATTTCGTGGCGATGCGGCCCAAAGCGCGGGAACGCCAGTAGTCGACGGCCATGGAGATGAGCATCACCGCGAAGGCCCAGACAGAAGGCTCGACATCTACGCGGCGGAAAAACAAGCGCACGATCGCTTCGTAGATCACCCAGATGCAGGTCAGCAGGAGCAGACCGGTTTCGACGAAGGCTGAGAAATTTTCCACTTTGCCGTGGCCGTACTGGTGGTCGGCGTCAGCGGGTTTGTCAGAAACCCCCACGGACAAGTAGGTGAGCAGTGCGGCAATGAGATCCAGGGCGGAGTGCGCGGCTTCCGACAGAATGCCAAGGCTACCGGTGGTGACGCCAACCACAATTTTTCCCGCAGTGATGAAAAGCGCGGCAAGCACCGAGTTTCCAGCTACGGCGCGTTTTTCGGCGCGCATCGCCTTAGGCGAGTAAAGAGCGGGCGTCACGGCCATGAAGGGATTATCGCCGCTAAGCCGCGATTGCGCCAAGGGAATCAACTTTCCGGCGCACCGGCATGGTAGGCGAGGTCGATACAGCGGAGAGCTGCTCCTATGCTAGGATGCTAGGTTCGAGCGATTGCAACTTCCTGATCTACCAATCCTGGAGGATTTTTTGTATGCGTAAGAGTTGGGTGCTGTGTGTGTTGTTGGGCGCGACAGCTTGGGGGCAAGCTCCAGCTGGAACATCGCCTGGTCCAGGTCAAGTTCCAAATGGAGCGGCGACCACGAGGCCGCAGCCGGCGGAAGTGCCTGAAGATGCACCCGTGCTGACGATCGTCGGCGTTTGCCCGTCCACCTCGACCACCGCGGCAGCCAAGACTGGTACTACCGGCAAGACCGGTGCCACGGCCGGAAAAGCCGCCGCCAAGAAGCCCGAGGATTGTAAGACGGTCATCACCCGGAAAGAGTTCGAGAAAATCGCCAGCGGTCTTTCGCCGAACGTCACGCCACAGTTGAAGCGTCAACTGGAAACAGTCCTGCCCAAGATCATGGCGATGTCAGAGGCAGCGAAGGCCAAGGGTTTGGACAAGACTCCGCAATATCAAGAGACCCTCAGAGTCTACGAGATGCAGATTCTCAGTCAGCAACTGCAGCGCTCGGTACAGGAAGAGGCGGAGAACGTTCCACCCGCGGAGATCGAGGCCTACTACAAGAAAAATCCCGAGGCCTACGAGCAATTTTCCCTGGACCGCCTCTTTATTCCGCGCTACAAGCAGGCGGAACTGGAGAAGAAAACGGACAATGGCGAGAAGTTGACCGAAGAGCAGCAGAAGGCCAAGGAAGCAGCGGATAAAGCAAAACAGGAAGCGGGCGAGCAGGAGCTGAGTAAATTGGCCGACAGTCTGCGGGAACGAGCCGCAGCCGGGGAAGACTTCGTTAAGCTGCAAAAAGAGGCGTACGAAATCGCGGGTATGAAAGTGGAGACGCCGACGGTCAATCTGCCCAAAGTACGCCGCACCGGGCTGGCTCCGGCACACTCCGCGGTGTTCGATCTGAAGGTAGGCGAAGTCTCGACCGTCATCACCGACAACGGCGGACATTACGTGTACAAAGTGGTGACCAAACAAGTTCTTCCGCTGGATCAGGTCAACGAAGAAATTCGCAATACGCTGAAGAACCAGCGGATGAAAGAAATGATGGACAAGTACGCGAACTCGTACCATACAGAAACGAACGATGCCTACTTTGGGCCAGCGCCTCCGACGGGACCAATGGGCGGTCGTCCTCCGGGACAGCTGCCGCCGCATATTCAGCGGCCCAACGTCCCACCGCCTCCAACGCAGCCGCAAGCGGGCGCTCCGGCTGCCAACCCGGCGTCGCAGCCGCCTGCACAACCGGCCCCTTCGTCCAACCCCAACTGATGGCGAGCGATAAACCTGTCGTCGTGGTCACCGGCATCGCAGGAAACCTGGGATCGCGTCTGCTCCCGCTGCTGGGCGATTTTTCGGTGATCGGGGTGGACGTGAGTTCACCGCAAACCGATTTACCGCTGCAATTCGAACGTCTGGATTTAGGCGACGAAGCTTCCACCCGGACGCTCTACGAATTGTTGCGCGACACACGACCGGTGTCGCTGGTCCACCTTGCGTTTGTAATCGACGCGGTGCGCTCGGGAGTGCTCGATGCCGAGCGCATGTGGCAGATCAATGTGGCCGGGACGGCGCGGGTAATGGAAGCCATCACGGAGGCAAACCGCACTGCTGACTCAGGCATCAAGCAATTTATTTTTCCCAGCAGTGTTTCGGTGTATGGGCCAAGTCTACCGGCGCCGGCGACGGAAGAGTCGCCAATGGCAGCGCACACCCTGCCTTATGCGATCCACAAAAAGCAGAGTGACGAGGTGGTACAGCAGCGCTCGTCAGCGCTTCGCGGGTGCAGCGTTTACATTTTGAGACCGCACATTTTTGCCGGAGCCACGGTAAGCAACTACCTGCTGGGAGCATTTCGCGGAACTCCCAATGGCAAAGGCGCGCGAGCGGAGAAGATGCGCAGGGAGGGTAAACGGCTGCCCTGCATGCTTCCCCGCGGGCAGCAATATCTCGAGAACAAGATACAGTTCATCCATGTGGACGATATGGCTCGGGTCATCACCCACATCCTGCACCGCGACCCGGAGCCGCAGCGCTTGACGATCTTGAACGTTGCCGGACGCGGAGACCCGCTAACTTACGGCCGCTGTATCGAGATGGCACAGGCCAGGCTGCTGCGCGTTCCCGGTAAATTGGCGATGAGGCTGGCGCTCGACTTTCTGTGGAAGCGGCAAATCTCGGCCATTCCCCCGGAAGCGCTGCCCTATATGACCGGCGAGTACATCATGAACACCGACCGCCTGCGCAAGTTCCTGGGCCCGGAATACGAAAAGGTGATGCGCCACACGATTGCGGATGCGTTTGCCGACAGCTTCAAGACCGTAGTGGTCTCTTCAAAGGAAGTAAGCACCGCCAGGAGCTAATTTCAAATAAAACTGGAGGATCACGAGCGACCTGATCCGGCTGCTCATTATTCCGGGAATAAATCGGCGGGTGGCTGGTTTACTCTATGCGGGTGTCCGAACAGCGGCTGACTGCGGCGTCGTTTGAAGATCTGGCGGTGCCCCTGTTCGATCAGCTCTATAACTTCGCACACTGGTTGACGCAGGATAAGAGCGAGGCCGAGGATCTGGTTCAGGAGACTTACGCGAAAGCGCTGCGCGGATTTTCATCCTTTCAACCGGGCACGAATTTTCGCGCATGGATGTACCGCATTCTGCGAAATTCGTTTCTGAGTTCGCGAACGGGACTGAAGACGATGGTTGTTTTGGACGAAGAGGGCGGGGACAGCTTGCCGACCGAGACGGTGACGCCCGAGGTCCTCTTCCTGGAACAGGCCAATCGCGAAATGGTCCAGCAAGCATTGGAAGAATTGCCGGTGCAGTTCCGGGAGATTTTGCTGCTCTGTGAAGTGGAGGGGATGTCCTATCAGGAAATTTCGGAAACGCTGGCGATTCCAATCGGAACTGTGATGTCGCGGCTGCATCGCGCTCGCCAGGCGTTACGGACTGCTCTCCGCGCCAAGATCGAGGGAGGCCGGCATGGCATGTGAGCAGTGGCGCGGAGACCTTGATCGTTACCTGGATGGTGAACTGGCGGCAGCTGAGACCGCAGCTTTAGCCGCACACCTGCGAACGTGCACGGCGTGTGCTGCCGAAGTTTTGGAACGGGTGCAACTGAAGCGGTCGATACAAATGGCGGGGGCACGGTACACAGCAAGCGCGGATCTGCGAAACAAGATTACGCAGAGTATTGCGGCGAAGTCGAAAAGCGGAATGGCCCGGCAATGGCGACTTATTCTTGTTCCAGCGCTCGTGTTGGTGATTGCAGCATTCTTCCTGATCGGGTACGTCGGGCAACAGCGGGCGGCGCGGCAGCGTATCTACGGCGAGTTGGCGGATCTGCACGTGAGCACTCTGGCCAGCAGTACGCCTGTGGACGTTGTATCGTCCGACCGGCACACTGTAAAGCCTTGGTTCCAGGGGCGCATCCCGTTCACCTTCAATTTGCCTGAGTTGGCCGGGTCAGATTTCGTATTAATCGGAGGACGGGTTGCTTATCTCGAACAGATTCCGAGCGCGCATCTGATTTACCAGATTCGGAAGCACTATGTTTCGGTTTTCATTTTGCCGGACCGTGCGCCCGATATTAAAGATCTGCCGTCGGGAACAGCCGATGCGCACTCCTTTCACATGGAAACCTGGACGCAGAACGGACTCCGATACTTCGTCATCGGAGACACGGGTGAAGGCGATTTGCAGAAATTGAGTAAGTTGCTGCGGGATGCTGGGTAGAAGAGTGACGGCTGACGGAGTTTACTTTCTTCCGCGGTAGAGTCCGGCGATGCCCAACGTATATGGCGTCCAGGTCGCTTCGCGGAAGCCGGCGCGGCGCATGCGGTCTAACATTTCCTCTGGCTCCGGAAAGCGTTCAACCGAATTCGGCAGGTATGCATAGGGGCCGCGCACACCCGAGATCAGCGTACCTACGCGAGGCAGCACTTGCCTGAAGTAGATGCGATAGAGGCGGCCCATCAAACCCTTAGGCTCGCCGAAGTCGAGAATGCCGCACTCACCTCCGGGCTTCAACACACGCACGATTTCACGCAGTCCGGCATCGTAGTCGGCGAGATTGCGAAAGCCGAAAGCGGAAGTTACCAAATTGAAATGCTGGTGGGAAAACGGAAGGCTGAGGGCGTCCGCTTCGATCCAACGTGGTGCAGTATCATTCCCCTGACTTTGAGACTTCGATAGAGCCCGCTGCAGCATGGCGTGAGAGAAATCGGCTCCCAGAATCTGTGGGCTTTGCCTCCCTTCTTGCTGCCCTGCCTGCTTGGCCAAAGCGAAGGTCATGTCGCCGGTGCCGCAGCAGAGGTCGAGAACGCGGCAACCGGGCTGGGCGAGGATGTGCGCGAAGGTACGAGCAGTACGGCGCCACCACAATCGGTCGATATTGCATGACAGAACATGATTCAGCAGGTCGTAGCGCGGAGCAATCGAGGTGAACATCTCGCGGACGGCGCGGGCGGCGGAATGAGGATCACTGGCGCCTTCTGGAGCGGCGCCGATCACCGTAGCCCTTGAAGTCTCAACCGCGCGAGTCATTTCTTCCAACTCTTATTTCTTCCAAACCCAGCCGCCATGGGATAAGCGGCGCAACTCTTCGATAGCGCCAAGCACTACCTTGTCTGGGACGTCGGATGCGATTTCTACTTTGCCAATCTCGCGCGGCAGAACAAAATGGACCGCTCCGTTTTGCGTTTTCTTGTCGGCCTGCAAGCGAGCGAGAATCTTTCGGGCACTTACCTTGAGCTCCGGCAGACGTCCCAGGCTCAACACAGCGTCGGCAATGCGGCCTGCCGTAACGCTGTCCGTGCGCCCGACCGTGAGAGCGATGTTGGTTGCAGCGATCATTCCCCAGGCCACGGCCTCGCCGTGAAGCAGGGTACGGTAGCCGGTCTCTACCTCCAGAGCGTGTCCGATGGTATGGCCCAGGTTGAGGACGCGTCGTAAGCCGCCTTCCTGTTCATCTGCGGAAACGATTTCCGCCTTCAGTTTCACGCTTTGAGCGATAAGGCCCTCAATCTCGACTGGATCGCGCTTCAGAATCTGCGCGCGCTTTTGTTCGAAGCGCAGAAAAAGATCGACATCACCAATAATCCCGCACTTGAGCGCCTCATACAGCCCGGCGCGAAACGCCCGATCGGAGAGCGTGTGCAGAACCTCAGGATCAATGAGAACTACGCGCGGGTGATGATAGGTTCCGAGCAGATTCTTTCCTGCCCCCAGGTTTACGGCAGTCTTGCCGCCAACCGAGGCATCCACCTGGGCCAGGACCGTGGTCGGAATTTGCACCAGCTCCACGCCGCGCATGTAAAGGGAAGAAAGCAATCCGGTGACATCGCCAACCACCCCGCCGCCCAAGGCCACCAGAACCGCCTTCCGGTCGGCGCCGAGGCGAACCAATCTCTCCGCCATGGTTTCGATGGTGGCGAGTTTCTTCGCGGGCTCGCCATCCGGAATCTGCAGAACTTGAGGTTTGAAACCCGCCGAAGTCAGCGAGGCCAGTAATTTCGAACCCCAACGGCGGCGGATGGGAGGAGCCGTAACCACGAACAACTTGCTTGACTGCGGTAGTAATTCCGCCAGCAACGCTCCGGCCCGTGATAGCAAGCCATTCTCAATTCGAGCCTGATAGGGACGCGGCGGGACATGGATGGTGACTTGCGCCATGGACTCCCATAATAGCCTATGGGCAGTAGTCGTTTGGAGGGGTCGATGGCCTCACTATGTCCGCTCTTTCTCCGGGATAAGAATGGAGGCTGCCACCGAAATAGTCAGTATTCCCGCTACTGCGCCAAGCATCGCCAGGGTTGGTACCCGGAAATAATCAGCGACAATCATCTTCGCACCCACCAGGATCAGAATCGCCGCCAAGCCAGTGTGGAGAAAGCGGAAAAGCTTCATCAGTCCCGAGACCGCGAAGAACATCGAGCGCAGCCCCATAATGGCGAACACATTCGAGGCATAGACGATGAAAGCATTGAGCGTGATGGCAAGTATCGCGGGGATGGAATCGACGGCGAAAAGCAGATCGGTGGTTTCGATCACGGCCAGGACAATCAACAGCGGCGTGGCATAGAGACCCGCCTTCCCTTGCCAATTGCGAATAAAGAAGCGGCCGCCCTCGTAGGTGTCGGTCACCGGCAGAAAGCGGCGCAAGGCTTTCACCGCTGGATTTCGTGACGGGTCCACCTGATGTTCACCGGCAAAGGCCAGGCGGATGCCGCTATAGATGAGCAGCGCCCCGAGGCCGTACAAAATCCAGTGGAAGCGCTGGATGAGCCCAATCCCGGCGATGATGAAGATGGCGCGCATCACCAATGCGCCGATGATTCCCCAAAACAGCACGCGATGCTGCTGCTCTTCGGGCACGGCGAAGTAGCGGAAGATTACAAGGAAGAGGAAAAGGTTGTCGACACTGAGAGAGAGCTCGAGGACGTAACCCGTGATGAATTCGATCGCGACCTGGCGCCCCTGCCAGAAAAAAACCACCACGGCAAATGCTGCCGCCAAGCCAACCCACATCGCGCTGAGAGCGACCGCCTGGCGAGGACGCACGCGGCCGCCGCGGTGGAAGACTTGAAGATCCAACCACAACATGCCCAGCGCGAAGAGATTGAAGATGATCCAGAAATAGATCAAGTCTGATGACCGATTGGAACCCTGACTAGTCCCGTCAACAATTGCGAATCGAGAATTGCAAAGTCGGCTACCGCTGCCGCCCGAGCTTTCCACTCGCCCACGCGTCCCACATGCCCGCTGCTTTCATCTCCCGGTCGGAACCTGTTTCGCGCATCGATTGTTCAATTTGGTCGCGGGAATAGCGTGGTCCAATCTTCTCTGGGAGATTTGCCAGGGCAAAAGAAAATTCGGCTGCTTCGGCTACGTGTTTCTTGAGCTGGGCAAAATCTACTTTGTCATAGGTGTCGGAGACGGCATGATAATTTTCCAGATAGTTTGCCTCCTCCTGATCCGCCACAAACGTAGGGACGCCTTCCAGCATGAGGTCGAAATGGTCGGTGCCCCATTCCATATCGGTCTTGAGTTCGGTTACACCGAATTGTCGCAAAGGCGCGATAATGCGCCTGGTCGTATCCAGGACGTCCTTGCGGCCGCCAGTAGCGAATCCTGTGGTCTTGCCGGTGCCGGCATCGTAGATGATGACACCGGCGGCATTATCGAGTTCCGGCCGGTGCGCGGTGGCGTAGGCGCGCGAGCCAAGCAGGCCTTCTTCTTCGCCGGAAAACAATATGAAGCGGATGGAACGGCGCGGCCTCAACCCTGTAGCTTTGATCGCGCGCAGTGCGTCAATCACCAGCGCTGCATTGCAGCCGTTATCGAGCGCTCCGGTGCCCAGTTCCCAGGAATCCAGGTGCGCTCCGAGAATCACGAATTCGTCGGGCTTTTCGCTCCCTTTGATTTCGGCAATCACGTTTGCAGTCTTGATTGGCCCACCGACTTGACTCGGGACGCTCAGATCGGCCCACACCGGATGTCCCGAGGCAAGCAGCCGTCCGATTCGCTCTCCATCTTCCCGCGCCACCAGAACTTGCGGGATGCGATCGATTTCCCCGGCAAAAGAATTCGTGTGCCGGTAGAGAATGTCGTGTTCGCGCGTGGCGATAAAAGCTACAGCCTTGGCCTTGCCCTTCAGGGCAGTCGTGATGACGGGAGGCGCGTTCGTATATTCGGCGAAGAGGTCCTCCCAAGTCTTCAGCACAGCCGAGTGGACGAGAACGATTTTTCCTGAAATGTCACCGGCCTTGTTGAACTCGTCAGGACTACCGGCGCCGACGTCGACCATAGGCACATGCTTCGCCGCCGCAAGGGCGGGCGCCCAAGCGATGGAGACGCATCGCACGCGAAAGTCGAATTTCGGAATCTGCGTGAGCTTCGCATCAAGAGCGGTTCCCGTCGAACTGACGGACATCTCGGTCGCACCCTCGGCCCAGGAATACGGGATGGTAAACGTTTCGGTGTGTACACTGTCCGCTCCAGCCGTTGTGAACATGTTCACACCCCATTCCACAGCCCTTTGCATGGCGGGCGTGCCGGGCACTCGGCCGCCGATTTCATCCGTAAGGTGGCGCAGATTGCTCTCAATCGGGGATGGTTGGAGTGCCGATTGAATAATGCGTGCAGCATCATCGGATTCCGTGGGCGGAGTTGCAGCGAGGCAAATTGCGGTAAAGATCAGACACAAAAAAAAGGCTTTCAGGTTTCGCATGTCGGGTGAATTAGAAATGAAATTTGGGAAAAGAGCAAAAGCGCTGGCGCAAACAGAGCAGAGTGCGGCCGCTGGGCTCACTTCGTACAGGGATAGAGAGTTTACTTCGGCGGCAGCGGGTCCATTTTGTTGAGAATGTTGACTGTCTCCAGGATTGTGCTGCCGATAATCTCCAGACTCTTGGGGCTGAGTTTGTCCACTGTGTCTTGCGGAGTATGCCAGAAAACGTTGTTATATCCGTAGTCGAAATCGATCAGATCTGCGCACGGAACGCCGCGTTGCATAAATGGAAGGTGATCATCGGAGACCTGATTCTCGCGCGCGAAGAAATGCGATTGATAACCTAGGCGAGTGGCTGCCTGATACACCACCTCTTCCAGCCACGGCGTTGAGTTCTGGTCATGATCGATATTGAGGTCCGCGTCGCCGATCATGTCGGCCAGCAGGAACGCCTTCATCTTCTTCAGCGTGCCGTCGTCCTGCCATTTCTGGGCGAGGTGACGAATTCCGTGAAGGCTGTCGGTGTCCGACCACATTTTCATGGCCTCCTCCGCATCATCCCACACCAGCCAAACGCTGTAGCCATCGCGTTTATTGCCGCGCAGCTGATTCGCGATTTCAAGAAGAAGCGCGCTGGAGGAAGCCCCGTCGTTGGCGCCAATGTAGGATGTGTTTCGCAACGGATAATTCGTATCGTAATGGCTGGCGATTACGATGATACCGTCGCGCGTCCCGGGAAACTTGGCGATGATGTTCCGCACGGGAAATTTTCCTTCGGGAGTGTCGGCGGTAAAGACGTCATCTTCCACCGCGTCGCCCTTGAGGTGCGAAACGATGTACTCCTCGACCTTCCTATGATTGGCGCTGCCAATGGGCCGCGGGCCGAGTTTGACGATCTCTTTGACATAACGCATGGCACGCTCGGAATCGATGGTCGGCGGCGGGCCGCCGTCGGGTGGAAGCGAAAGTTTGGGGCGACCATCTTCGGCACCCGCGACCGCAGGCTGAGTCTGCGCTCTTACGGCAGTGCCGTCCTTGTCGCGGTCGCAGGCCGGTAATACGACAACGGAAAGAAACAGCACTGCGGTCGCGATTCTGTTGCTCATCATTTTCTCGCAGATCATTTTCCTGCCGGGCACGGAACAAACCTCGAAGAAAGAGTGAGCCGAATGCCGCAAGAATGTTATGCTGCCGCCTTTTTTTCTTTCCGAGCACGGCGCTGCTTGGGATGGACCGCCCAGGCTATTCCAATACTGACGACGTATAAGGCGATCATCGGCGCGGCAAAGATGCACATATTCAAAACGTCGGGAGTCGGCGTAACGATCGCGGCAATGATGAAAATGAGAAGAATCGCATAGCGGAAGTTCTTCCACATGAAGCTGGGAGTAACAATTCCCATCAGTGCCAGAAAGAAAATAAGAATAGGCATCTCGAAGATCAGTCCCATGCCCAGGATGATGCTCAGAAAAAGCGACGTGTACTCGCCGATCGTGATCATCGGCTGAAATTGCCTTCCAAAATGGATGAGAAACCCGAGCGCCTGCGGATAAACAACCTTGTAGCCGAAGTATCCCCCGGTCGTGAACAGGGCGATGGTGGAAACCATGAAAGGCACAACGTAACGCTTTTCGTTGCGATATAGGCCCGGAGAAATAAACATCCAGACCTGGTAGAGGACGAAAGGCGAGGTCAGGAAAAGTCCGGCCAGGGCGGCGATCTTGAGATACAAATTGAACGGTTCAGTGGGATTCAGATAGACAAGCCGCTCCGACATCCCATTGTCCTTAAGCGCCTTCATGATCGGACGCTGCATGATGTCGTAGATGGCCTCCACTTTCCACCAGCAGGCGAAAAATCCCACAGCCACAGCAGCGATGGAGTAGACGAGGCGGGTGCGTAACTCCTCGAGATGATCGAGGAAGCCCATGGTGGGCATGGCGTCGCGCTTCGGATCGTCGCCGGGAGCCGCGGTCTGGGTTTCAAACATGCGAATCCTGCGGCGCGGCGACGATCTCGGACTCAGAGGCAATCGTCGCGGGCTTTGAATTTTCCGCGACCGAGGCCGTAAAGCTCGAATTCGAATCAACAGGATCGGAGACTGGCTCGGAAGCGTCTGCCGGGGCAGCTAATGCTGCGTTTGGTTCGTGCGGAACCGCCTGGTTGGTGGCTGGGTTCAGACTCAAGCTGGCGACCGCGCCCGGCGGCGGAGAGCTGGGCGGAAGGATCGTCTGAGCCTTCTTTTCCACCTCCAAATGCGCAATTTCGGTTTCGATTTGCGACCGAAACTCGTTGGACGCACGGCGAAGTTCAGCGAGCAAACGTCCAGCTTGACGGGCGATCTCCGGCAACTTCTTCGGCCCAAAGATGATGAGGGCCAGGAAGAACAGGAAGATCGTCTCGGAAAAACTCATGAATTCATCATAATGCGGAGAGCCAAAGGCGGCAATGCTCGACCCGATTGCCGGCCCGATACAGACACCCTATTCACCGCGCTCTATGGAGAAGGCTTGAGGACCACCGTATTTCGTTCATCCGTCGCGATGATGCGGTAGAACATCTTTAACTTGTCCGCCTTCTCGACGGGGACGCTCAATTCTTTCACTTCGAACGTGCGGGTGTAGTCAACGACGTTGCCTGTGACGACCGTTTTCGAGTGATAACTTGCGAAGCCGTAGTCGGCGTCCACGGCCGGTGGAATGTCGTCGACGACGTAGCCGGGCGGAATCGTGATTTCAAAAGTATCGGTGTCGCGCGTGGGCTCCTCGAATTCAATCGGAAACTTGCGCGGTTCCTTGGTCTCCAGGAAGCCCATACTTTTGTTTCCGATAACGCGGGGCCGCACCAGCAGCAGGTTGCCCGCATTCTTGGCATAGTTCGGCGACTCGAATGAGTAATTGAAACCAAAGGGTTGGTCGGTTTGCTGAAAGTTGATCAGGCTGGCATTGGTCAGATGAAAACTGGCGAGAGAGTTGCCCAGAAGTTCTTCGATGGGTTTGATACGGTCCGTATCCTTGGTCACAGTGCGCAGACGCCACCGCTCGGACGAAGCCCGCTCTCCCAGCCGCATCTCTTTGACTTCGCCCTTCAACGTGCCCGTCGCATCGAGCGTCAGCTTGGCGGTGCGATCGATGCTGTTCATCTTTGAAGGCTGCTGCGGCAATTCGATGAGCTCACCGCCGCCGGGAGTCACCAGCAGGCCGTAGTTGGCTTGCAGCTCGCCTCGGATCTGACCGAAGGGAGTCAGGTAGTCGGTCGGATCGAAAAACATAATCTTGCCCAGCTTGGGATGCTGAACCGTCGCGATCAGAGAGGGATCGGTCGGCCCATCAGGAAGCTTGATGGCTGTAATCGCGTGATCGAATCCATTGTGCGCGGCCATCTCTCCGGTGACGGATCCACGTTCGTGGTTGATCAGCACGTAGTAGGAATTAATGCCAACCTCATGCAGCATGGAGCGCATCAAAGTCGCTTTGTCTTTACAGTCCCCGTAGTGGTGGGAGAATATCTCGGGTGCAGAATGCGGCTGAAAGCCCCCTATGCCTAGTTCAATCGCCACGTAGCGGATATCGTGCTGAACGAATCCGGCGATCACTTGCATCTGTTGCAGGGCCATGGTTGTTGAAGCGGTCAACGCGGCTACCTTCTGCTTTATTTCCGAAGACGCATCGACGCGCTCTCCCACGAGGTCGGAGTACCATTTCCCCATCGTATCCCAGTCAATATTTGCGTTCAGGGCACGCCCTCCGGACGAGGTGAAGAAGGATACGATCATTTGACCTGCGACGCCGCCGAAGGGGGGCATGAGCGGCTCTTTTCTGATCCCTCTTACGTCACTCACCGTCCACCGCCAGGAATTATTTCCGGCCTCCGTTGGTTTGACTTCAGGATGGTTGAGCCAGGAGACCTTATATTCCCATCCCGCCGGAAGCTGGAGAAAATAATGGCTCTCTCGCACGGGGTCGGATTTCTGAAAATCCCAGATGTCTTGCAAGAAGAAAGGCCGTTCCTCGACTTCGTACTCGTAGCCAACGATGTTGCCAACATCGGGAGCCGGGATCTGCAATATTTTCACCTTCGCGTCTGACGCAAGCACGAAGTCCGGTGCGTAGGCCTGCTCGACGGCGTCCTTCTCCTTGACTTCATAATCCTTGCCCTGGGCCGGAAGGCACCAGCCACGAAGACTGTTGACCTTGCTCTGAGCATTGAAAGGGACTTTCACTGTTCCGTGTTCACGTCCGCCGGGCCGCAGAATCTTGTACGCTTCCCGGACCTGCGTTCTGATCTTGTCCGTCGAAAGGACCGTAACATTCGTCTCGGAATACAACAGCACGGCGTCGGTTTTCTCGTCATAGGCTGGGAGCGGGGCGTTAGCGAGGGCGTGCATCCACGCGGGCGCGTCCCCGGCGGCAAGTGCGTTGGGCACGCAGACCAGGCAAGTCATTACCCAAACCAGCGGCAGAAGCGCTCTCCAACTAGTCGCTGGCGCGGGCCGCTCCGGGTTGCAACACGATTTGCTCTTCATCGCCGGTCCTCACCGCCTGAAAGAAATTCCGCAAGGCGCCGTAGTATTTCGGTTCTAAAAGCAGGAAATCCACCGTCAATTGCCGAGTCAAATGCAACGTGTCTTTCCCGTTCTCCACCTTCATGCTGTAGACGACAACATGTCCGTCCTGAGCTTTGGCCGGCGGCACGCTGCTGACCGACCAGCCCGAGGGGAGCTCGATCGTTATGTCGTCCAGCTTCTCGTACGGATATTCGAAATAAATCGCATGGACGCGGTTGGCATGTTCGAAAATGTGCTTCTCAACTTCCGTGAAGATGGCGGCCGGAAGGACTATGCGCTTTCCGGCATTGGCTGCCCACCCCGGAATCTTGAGGTCGAATTCGGCCACCAGAGGCGTTTCCGAACCGGACCAGTCTGGCTGATTCACCAGTTCCGCCTCAATGGCGGCGGGTACTTGGAACTGCAGGTGGTCTTCCAGGAATTTCTTGCGAGCCACATCGTCGGCGTGGCGGACATCGAGCCGGTGATACATCGCTTCCAACCCGGTATAGGTAACTGTGAGCTTGCCTTCCAAGTCGCCCGTATCGGTGAGTTTTAGGTCGGCCTTGCGTTCCATGCGAGACTCAGAAGCTGCAGGAAGCGTGGTCTGGATCCACGCACCTCCATCTTTATCCAGACGCAACCCGACGACTCCTGTTTCTGGCCACTCCAACAGTCCAAAAGGTGTAAATTCCGCGCCGGGATCGAAATAAAGATCTTTACCGTTGAGCTTCACCAGCACAACGTTCGAATTCAACTTTCCCGGCTCCATGGATTTCGGCGAAAAGAAATACTCCCGCCGGCCCGACACCCAGCATCCGTAGGCTTCGAAACCGGCAGCACGCACCAGTGCGAGATAGAGCCACGTCAACTGCCTGCCGTCGCCGTAGCCGCGCTTCCAAAGCTCCTCAACATTCTCGACTGGCTTCTCCTTCTCACGTTTTACTTCCTGCTCAGTTTTTTCCAGCTCGTAAGATTTATTTCGTATCTGCTGCACGCGATCATAGATTTTCTTTAACTTCACCTCAGGAGGATCATTGGGAGAAACGATCTGCGCCACTGCCTCTTCCATGGCCCTGTGCTTTCCCACGAAGCTTTCCAATTGCCCATCCCGCTTCTTGCCAACGTTTTTCCAGAACTTGTCCAGGTTGGCTTCAAGGAGTTCTTCTGTGTAGATGAAATCCACGCGCGACTTCAGCTCATTTGCTGGAGGCATGAAGTCCTCCGTTTGGAACGCGGGAATGTTGCTCGCCTCCATCCGAACGATTCTGTCTGGGCCTTGCTTCGGAACGGACCCTGTCGGTAGGTCGTGCCAGGTCCAACGGAGTTGCATCGTTGAATAGTAGGCTGAGTAGGGCTTCAGCGAGAACCTGGCGCTCTTCGTGAAGAGATCCGAACTGAGAATCCAGTGGGAATCGTAAACATAGTGCTCCCTCAGGTCGTACGTAAAGTAGTACTCAATGATGCTGCCTACCTCTACGTCTGGGAGGGTGAAGGTTTTGGCCAGGTAGTGCGAGCTTCGCCCTTTTTCGATGGCTTTTTCATAAACCTTGCCCTCAAAGTTGATGATTGCACCGTCGGGATGTATGGTTCGCGCCCGGACGTTCACTATGTCTTCACTTTCCTTAAAAAAGGGAATATCTACGTCCGCGTACTTGCGTCCTTCTTCGGTCAGAATTTTGATCCGGATGTAATCGTCTTCGTGGGAAGTGCGACCGTTATCGTCGCGGTCGACTTGTCGGTAGAGGATGACGGCCGGCGCACCGGGAGCGAGCGGTTCGCTTGTCATCTTGAGTTCTTCCGGATTGGGTGGCTGGAACCCTCCGCCCGCGAGGACATTAACGGGGCAGTAGTTCGCAGCGGCCAGAACCAGGGACAGAGCACAGCCTGCAGTGGAAAGTACTCGACGAAGTAGCACGATCCGACTCCCGAGCGAATACGTTCAACAGAACGGGCCCCCGCGCCCTTGGTGACTGCAAACGATATAGCGGTATCCCCGGCGCGTCAATAGCGTTGTTCAAGCCGGTATTTTCGGCAAACGGAACCTTAAGCCACTCCGAGCGCATCTTCAAGACGGTCCTGAGGAGTTACCGATGGTGACTATCCCGGTCCGGAGCCGTCTAATGTGGTGATATACTGCGTGTATTCAGCGCGGTAGCTGGGGAAGCTCGATTTCCCTGAACCGAAGGAAACTTATCAAGATGGCACGTAGTTCTCGCCGCTCACTCTTTCTGGTGTTTTTTTTCCTGCTGGCTTGCGGTTTCCTGGGGATTCTTTTCGCCCAGCGAACCGGGCAGCAGGCCTCATCGCCCTCGAGCGACTCCGATGTCAAGGACAGCCTGAAGCAATTCACGGATGTCTATGCCGTCATCGAGGACAACTATGCGGAGCCGGTGAATCCCGACAAGGCGATCTACAACGGCGCGATTCCCGGGATGCTGCATGCGCTCGATCCGCACTCGAATTTCTTTGATCCGAAATCTTATGCCCTGATGCGCGAGGACCAGCGCGGCAAATACTACGGCGTCGGAATGACGGTAGGGCCGCGCAACAATAAAGTCATCGTCATCTTTCCCTTCACCGGCACGCCAGCGTACAAAGCCGGCATTCATCCCGGCGACGTGATTATTGCTGTGGATGGCAAGTCCACCGAAAACATGAGCACAGGCGACGTCGCAGACCTGCTCAAAGGGCCGAAGGGGACAACCGTCCACATCAGCATCTCGCGCGAAGGCGTGGAGAAGCCGATGGAGTTCACCCTGGTGCGCGACGAGATTCCGCGCTACAGCGTGGACGTGCACTTCCTGATCCGGCCGGGCATTGGATACCTGCACGTGACCGGCTTCAACGAGACGACGGAGGAAGAGGTTTCGAAGGCGCTGGACGAGTTTGGCGATCTGAAGGGCTTGATTTTGGATTTGCGTGGCAATCCCGGTGGATTGCTGAGCGAAGGCGTTGGCGTAGCTGACAAGTTCCTGAAGAAAGGTCAGCTGATCGTTTCGCATCATGGGCGCGCTTCCGCTGAGAAGCGTTATGTGGCACAGCATGGCAATGGCGGAAAGGATTATCCGCTTGTGGTTCTGGTCAACCGGCTCACCGCTTCGGCGGCCGAGATTGTTTCGGGTGCGATTCAGGACCACGATCGTGGGCTGATCGCCGGCGAGGTCACATTTGGCAAGGGTCTGGTGCAAACCGTTTATCCGCTCTCGGAAAATACCGGACTCGCGCTCACCACGGCACACTATTACACGCCGAGTGGACGGCTGATCCAGCGCGATTACAGCAATATTTCGCTGTACGACTATTACTACAACCGCGAAGCGGAATCGGGCAGCAACGCCAGCCGCGAAGTGAAGCTCACGGACAGCGGCCGCACGGTCTACGGCGGCGGCGGCATCACGCCGGATGTTGTGATTCCTCCCGTCAAGGGCAATCACTTTCAGGACACGCTGCTGCAGCATTACGCCTTCTTCAACTACGCCAAGCGCTATGTGGTGAGCCATCACCCGACGAAGAGCTTCGAAGTGGATGATGCCGTGATGCAAGACTTCCGCAAATCGCTGGACGAGGCAAACATCCCTTACACCCAGGCCGATCTGGTCGATAACAATGACTGGATCAAATCCAACATTAAGGCCGAAATCTTTGTCGATGCTTTCGGTCAGGATGAAGGCTTGAAGGTAAGAGCGGAATCGGATCCGGAGGTGCTCAAGGCTCTAGATCTTCTGCCGCAAGCCAAGGCGCTGGCCGACAATGCCAAGCGCATTGTGGCCGAGCACAACAGTGCGGGAGCCTTTAATCGCTAGAACTGACTGATTTTCTCAGGCCCGGACGCGTTCCGGGCCTTTGCTTTTGCAGGTGACCATTGAGTATCGGCAGGGGCGTATTCGTTGACTTCACCCTCGGGCTATGTGAAAATCCGCGTCAGCAGGGCTTGTATCGGGCTTTATGAGCCAAGAGCAACCTTCCCCGCAGAGTCCGGCGCTTCGAAAATGAAACAGGTTCAAGAGAGTTTGCAAGCTGCAGGTTGCGCTGGGCGAGTACCCGGGCAAATGGAGCCGGTTTGAAGCCAGTTGTGCTGGAATTGGCGGTGGCTTTCGCGGTAACGGCTGGTATTTCGGATTTGCGCAGCCGTCGAATTCCGAACTGGTTGACGGTTCCGGGATTGCTGGTTGGCATTGCAGCGAACGCGGCAGCCAGCGGATGGTCGGGTGTGAAGACTTCCCTGCTGGGAGCCGGCTTGGGCCTCTTACTGCTGCTGCCATTTGTGCTGATACGCAGCCTGGGCGCAGGCGACTGGAAGTTGGCGGGAGCTTTGGGAGCGTTTGTAGGGCCGGGAGTGCTGGTCGATCTGCTGATGGTCTCAGTCTTTATGGCAGGCATCATGGCCCTCGCGCTCGTGATCTACAAGCGTCGATTCAAGGAGACGCTGCGGAACATCGGGCGCTTGCTGACGTCGATCTTCGCGTTTCGCATGCCTGGGCCGGAGGTTTCTTTGGATAATCCGCAGTCGCTCAAGATTCCCTACGGCGTAGCGTTGGCCCTGACCACTTTGCTCTTCGGTATCGGTAGGGTTTGGGGAGGATGATAACTGCGATGAAATCGCTCTGGACAATCTTTCGCGATGCCGCATCGGACACGAGCGGTCAGGAAATCGTGGAAAGCGCGTTTGTCCTGCCCCTGATCTTCATGTTCGTCATGGGAATTATCTGGTTTGGCCTGGCATTTTTCATTTATGGCACTCTGACACAAGGGGCACGGGCGGGCGCGGAAGCGGCCGTAGCTCCAGTTTGTACAACTTGCGCTGCGGGTTCCACTCAGGCGACCATCGCCCAGACCGCCGTGTATAACGCGCTGGCCGCCGGACATTTGAGCAAAAGTCAGCTCGCCCCCACGAGCAGTTGGACGCCGCCTCTGCTGTGCTCTTGTGGCAGCGTCAGTACGAGAGCATCTTGCTCTACCGCTCTTGCCTGCGACAGCAGCGTCACCGATGTTTGTGTCCAGGTCAACGTGCAGTTGTCATACTCGAGCCCCGGCGGAGCGGGGACCTGCGGCACATCGGTAAGTGCGCGTTATCGATATCCCTTCCATTTCAGTATTCCCCTGACCAATCTGGATATAGGAAATGTGCTTCTTCCCGGGCAGGCACAGATGAGGGCGGAGACGCAATGATCTTTCCCGCATGGCTGCGGAGATGGCTGGTGTCGCTGAAGCGAGGCTGGACGGACGATTGTGCCTCGCAGGTGGTAGAACTGGCTCTTTCGCTGCCGTTGCTGGTGTTCTTCGTCGTGGGGATCTTTGATTTCAGCGGAGCGCTCACTCTCAAGCAGAAATTGACCAACGCTGCGCGCGAAGGAGCAAGGGCTTCAGCAGCCGATCCCGCCAGCGATATGTATGCAACGGTGCCCGTATCGGTGAGCGACGCCGCCCAGGTCGTGGATAACTACCTCTACTCGGAGAAGATCAACGATTGCGGCTTGGGACCAACCCTGCCAGCACCGACGCAAACGAACCTTACCTGGACCTATGCGGCGACTGGTTCCGGCTGCCCGGGGACCGGAATCAGCATCGCGATCAATCGAGGCTGCTGGACACTGGAAAACGGCGTATACCTCATCGGAACCTGCGTTAAGGTTACTTACGCGTACAAGTGGCAGTTCAACACCGTAAGCGGCCTGATGCCCGGGAATTTTCTCGGGCCGGCTACCATCACTACCACTGCTCAAGCATTTAACGAGAACTGAGGATTTGCCATGCTGCCGCCGTTAATCCGCCGCCCGCGAGGAAGGATCGAGCCGCGCTCGGACGAGCGAGGTTTTACCATGGCGTTTGTAGCCATGACGATGGCGGCCATTATTTGCATGGCAGCCTTGTCCATTGACATCGGCACGCTCTATGAGGCCAAGGCAGAAGCTCAGCGCTCGGCAGACGCGGCGGCATTGACGGCGGCGAGGGTGATTTCGATTTCGGGGATTACCGGAGATCCAACCAATAGCTCGGGCTCGTGGGCAACGATTTGCGGCGGATCGGCCAGCGCAGCCACACAGGCCGCGACTACCGTGGCGCAACAGAATCTGATTGGCGGCATTGCGGTCCCCACTACATCGGTAACCGTGAAGTACGGAGTTGGGAGCGCGGGCGCCACAAACGCGGATTGCTCTACCCTGGGAGTAAACTTCGCCATAAATCCAGTCGTCGCGGTATCCCTGCAACGCAGCAACCTGCCGGTGTTCTTTGCTCGTATCTTTTCTTTGTTCGGGAGCAGATATTCCGGCACTTCTGTGAGCGCGACCGCGACTGCCGAGGCTTTCAATCCCTCGGATTCGAGCCCCATGGTCTCCGTGCAGCCGCGCTGTGTGAAACCGTGGTTTGTGCCAAACCAGGATCCAGCGCACGGGAGCGCATCGTTCGTTGATCGGAATACCGGGCAAATCACGAAGCAGGGCGTTTCAACGACTGGAGTCATTGGTGAAACCTTTAACCTAGTTCCGGATTGCCAGACGAATCACCGAGGAAGGTGCCACCTCATCAGTACAGCCCCCGCAGCCACGCCTCCGAGCACGCTGCAGTATGTCCCGGGGGAAGTACCAGCTACTTCGGTAGCAATCGCCTCCAACGGTACGATCGGCGCGTGCTCACAGGTTCAGAACGCTGACTATTGGAACGCCGTCGCGGGTTGCGACCAAACTACCGTATACTCCTGCGGGGCGAACCCTCCGGGAAACATAGTGAACCTGGCGAACAATCCGGGGCGTCCCGACAACGACAGTGCAAATGCGGTGCAATGTCTCACCAACGAAAGCACATCCGGCGTAGGGAACGGTCAGGATTATCTCGCGCCCGGTCCCAGCGCTGGTCCGTACACTTTTCCTTTTCAGATTTTGGCAGGAAGTAAAAGTGCTCTCGTATCTACAGGAATAGCTAGCACCAGCCAGATCAGCAACAGCCCGTCTATCGTCTCCCTGCCCATCTACGACAACGTTGCAAACCCAACGATTAATGGCTTCGGCACAACTGCGGTTACGGTTGTTGGTTTCCTGCAGGTTTTCATTAACAGCGCCGACAACACCACCAGCAGCACTGGCGGGTACATAAATGTTACCGTCATGAATGTTGCCGGATGTGGCAACAGCGCTTCGGGGACAGCCGTGACCGGAACTTCTCCCGTGCCAATCCGGCTCATCACACCACCGTAAGCGACTGCAAGTTCAAGGGAACGCGAAACAACTAGTCCGGAATGTTATCCGCTTGCGGATTCGCGGGATTTCCCTGTCGAACGGCAGCCGGGTTGGGCGCGGGCTGCGGAGGAGGCGGAGCTGGGGCTTCGGCTTCAGGATCTTCTTCGACTGGCGCCATCTGCTGCAAAGGTTGCACAGCCGGTCCCGGGCCGTCGGGGCGTGCGCTGAGAATTACGCGATCGAGGGTGCCGGGATCATTCTCCGTACTCAGAATCAGAAAATTAAATCTCGTTCCCGTCAGCAAGCGCGACAAAACTTCTGGCGCCGATCCTGGACCTATCTGGGCAACAACCTTTTCCTGCTCGGCCCCAGCCGGGATCGCGATGTCCGCTCCCGTGCGCTGATGAACCGCGAAGAGAACTTCCGAAAGACTGGCCTTGTTGGAGTTGATGGTCAGCTTTCCCGCTTTAAAGGAGACGACCAGAGGCGGCGGCGCCGTAGCCAGGATCTCGACCGTCTGAACGGGATAATTGGAATTTACCAGCCGGGGCCCCGACGGCGCAGATGGGTTGAATCCAACGGTTTGCGGTGCGGCGCTCCAAATCCTGACGATCACGGTTCTGCCGGAAGGAAAGACCTGGTAAGCTTGCGGACCGTCCAAATCAATGACCACTCTCGTGACTGGCGGCTTGGCTGTGAACAAGCCCACGCGCACGCTCTTCACTTCCCCACGATTCAGTGTCTGGTTGTGCAACAGTGCTGCCGGCACCGCATTGGGGAAATCGACTACCAGGCGATCGGGGCCGGTTAAGACTTGCGTCGAAGGCACAAGACGATCGCTGCCCTCGATCTCGATCTCTACTGGATTCCGGTTGCCCAGCACCTGCACCCGCCGCACCGAAGGCGGGTCTTGCGCTTGCATCAGGACGGTCGCGAAGATAACGTGCAGGAAAAATATTGCGGCGCATGCCAAAGGAGTGGCAGCGGCTCTAGGGGAGCGTTCCATAAACATCCTTAAAGTTGTTTGCGTAGGCTATTTCGGATTCTAGCAGCGTTGCCCACCCGGAATGCTCACGAAAGTACTACGACCTTGGTCCTCTGATCCCAAAATGGCACTAGGGCGTCAGCGGGGTGAGCATCAACTCCAGCAGGTCACGACGGCCTGAACGTCGCTCCAGGTGCGGGTTCTTGTCACCTTCGTGGTAGGCAACCGAGTAAGTCTGGAAGAACTGGCCGTTTTCGACGAGCAGATCGATGGGCGCTGGGCTCGTCTGCGCCGCTTTAATCACGGCATGTAAGAACTCGGGCGTCCATTTGCGTTCATTCACTGCGATCAACGTCATCCCCGGACCGATGCCGGATTGATATGCAGGAGATCCTACGATTACGTCTTCCAGTTTGCCATCTTTGGCAACGCTGAACCCAAGAGAATAGGAAAAGTCTGCGAACTTGAATTCCTTCTCTGCCGCCTTCGTGAAGATGTTCGGCTGATCGTTGTAGACCAGCTTCCAGCCGTCCCCTTCGATGCCGCCCAAGGGTGCATGATTGTTGGTTGAACCGACAAGTTCTCTCAGCAGACTCGCCCAGTCATAGGGCGCAACCTCATTCAGCGTGTTCACAACGTCTTCGAACTTGTAGGGCACTACAGCCGGAGGTCCGCTCTGGCCTCCGTGAAAGCGGCGGCAAAAATCATCCAGGGAGCGCTGGCCCTGCGTCTGCTGGCGAATGATCGAATCCACTTCGAGCCAAATCAGTTCCCCTTCCGGGTAATAATCCAGTCCGCGCCGCCAACTCTCCCACTCCCGCCCCAACATTCGTAAGGTCTGCACCGAGCGCGCCGTATCTTCCAAGGGACGCCACGTTCGGCCCGTGCGATGGTCGAGGCTAGCCGCAGTCAGCGCCAATGATTCTCGATACTGCTCCGCGGACCACAACCCGCTGCGCTCCGCCAGCATATCGCCCAGATATTCCGTCAGCCCTTCATAAACCCATAAGAGATCGCCGACCATCGGCTCCTGATAATTTCGCGTGGCCAGTCCCGCAGGCCGTCGATACTTGCCGTTCCACGAGTGCGCGAACTCGTGCGGAATCAGGCTCGCATACAACATGTGCAAATCGGGATCGATTAGTGCGCGTTCCGCCGCGGCGCTATCGTTCGATTCATGATGCTCCAGTCCATGCTGGCCGACATCCGCACTCAGCGTGTACAGGAAGTGATACTGCCGGTAGTGTCGAGCACCGAATAGCGCGCCGGTTTCCGCAACCAGCTTTCGATAGGCCGCCGAGTCTTCGGGCGTCATCGCCAAATCGCCCTCAGTATCTGCCACCAGATCCATCTGGTGCTCCGGCGTCTCCGATCGTGTCGTCAAATCAATTCGCCGGTAATGTCTGCCAGCGATCAGCGGTGAATCCACCAGCGTTGTGAGCGACACGGGAGCGAACTCAACTTCATCCCCGGATACCTGCGCAGGAATCAGCGCTGTTCCAAACTTCCATCCTGTTGGAAGTTTGACCGACGGAACAAATTCCACCGCGTCGGAAGCCGCGCCTTGCGGATAGAGAACGACCGCATTCCAATTCAAATCCAGCACATTGCCGGAGGCCGCCGGCCCTCCACCACCCGCGCTGTCATTGGAGGTGATCGCGTCCAGGGATACGATCAATTCTTGCGCCGATTCAGGCACAACGACGTGAAACGCATACATATCGACATCGTCACGCTGCCACGCGACGGGCTTGCCTGCCGCTTCCATGCGTATTCCCGTGAGACCCGCAATCGGACCGCTGGGACGGTGATTGCCCGGAATCCACTCCGGGAATACCAAGGTCATCGCGCCTGGCTTGGCGGGAATATTCAGCCTGGCATGATAGATATTTCGCGGGGCATCGGTAAGATCAACGTGCAGGCGAATCGATTGTGCCGACGCGCCGGAGCCCACTGACATCAGAAGCCCCGACATAAGCAGAAGAGAGAGACAGAAACCACCGCGACTCGGCGAACCCACCATCAGCCTCCGCAAACTTCCAGCCCTGAAAATCAAAAGCATGAGCCTACCGAAAGCGAAGACAAATTCGCAAGAAGATATAGATCAGCAGGTTTTTTGGATGAGCGCGTCTTAGCGTATCAGGCGCCAGCCAGCTTGCGGCGCGCCTGCCAATAGATTGCGGCCAGCCCGGAAGCGAACATCAGCCAGGTAGCGGGTTCTGGGGCTTCTCCGGGCACCCCGCAGGGACCAACATTTTTCTTTTTGCTGACGGTGATAGGCTCATCCCCCGGGCAGCAACCCCCATCGAGCGTGTTCTTCTTTTTGCCAGGCGCACAAAGCCCCGAAGGCAACGGCGGAGGCGCAATCGGTACCCACCCGCCGCCCCCAAACGGATCGTACAAGCTCAGGGGCCCGGTCGGCCCGGCCCCAGGCACACCAGGGCGCGTGAGCAACGCGGATTCAAAGGGAACTGGAGGAGACTGAACCGCCGTTCCTGTGGCTGCGCGGACCTGCTGGTCGAATTTTTCCACCGGCGGTTCGACCGGCGGCGCGGCCGCTTGCTGCGGAGTCTCTTCGACGCGATTCGCACAACGCGTGCGAGCCGTCATCCGGCCGTCTGTAATCACTTTCTCGCCCTTGTGGAGGGTCAGCCGGTGACGCGTCCAGTAGATGCGGTTTCCAATGCGGTAGGAAACGTATACGGTCCTCGCCAGGGTGAGGCGCACGATGCGGGCATGGTCATAGTCAAAGCCCGCGTAGTGAGCGGCAACAATGGGATCGTGCTCCGCCACCCACTTCAGTTCCTTCGCGTCCACCACCCCGCCAGGCACGACGGAGTAGGGATAAACTGGGCGATCGGCGGAAGGATCCCTCTGCGTAAGAATCTGATTTAAGGTGACGGCGTGCTCGCGGCTAAGCTCCGCCTGCTCAAAGCTGGAAGGTGCATTCTGGCCCGCCTGAAACAAAGACGGACTCAGATACCTTAGAGCCACCGCGGAAACGCCTGCCACAAAAAGCGCCAGTACTGAAGTCGCCAGCCAGCGCCTTATGCGAAGATTGCGGCGGTGACGACGGCTTCGACGGCGCCGTACTCCCCAGACGTTTCCCTCTACGGGATCGGACACGATAGCACTCCTGCCTGCGGCGGGCGTCCTGGGCTCTCGGACTGGAGGCACTGCACCACAACATATACGCGCAGGTTGAGTGCCATTACCGCGGCGCGCGAACTCAATAGACTGAATGAGATCCGCGCTCTTTTTGGCGACCATCCTAGCAGACAGAGAAAGAGTTTGCACAACTTATGTTGTGGATTTCTGCAATAACCTTCCCGATTCGATTCTCGGCGGCAACTCGACGCTGGTGCTGAGAACTCGTCCTTTATTAGTTTCGGCCCGAGGAAGCATCATTGGCCCTCCTGCGGTCGAGAAACATTTGAACAAAGATCCCGGAAATCAGAGCGCAGATAAATCCCGTCCAAGACCACAGCACATCGTTCCGCATACATCCAAATACAAACACAAAGATGCTGAGAAGACTCATTACGGTGGTGAGAAAGGCTTTCAGTTTCATCCCGCGGTCGAATGAACGCGCGGCCTCAGTCGAAGGTCGGCTAGCCATGGTAAACGCTCCTTCGCCGTGCAACAACATCCTTCGAATCACTACCGAGATTATGTTCAGCGCAAGTGTAACGCGTTGCCCTGACGCCCTGTCACAGCACGCGATCTTCTGTTCCTGTGGAGCTGCTTTTGCCTTACGATAACCGTTACCGCGGATGGGCATCTCCTTGATCATCCCGTCACTAATCATCCTTGGGATGACTCTGGTTGCCCCGGTGCTCGCCGCCGCGCAAGCGTCGGCGCGGTCGCCCGAGTCCCTGTTCACAATCACGGTAACCGACGAGAACGGTATCGCGGTCTCCTCTGCGCGAGTTTCACTGCAAGGTGCATCGAAGCCCGCCTCGCACTGTGAAACGGACTTCTCTGGACGCTGCCGTTTCTCAGGCATCACTTCCGGAACCTATGAGCTTCGCGTCGAAAAGGAAGGCTTCTATGTTCTGGTTCATCCCCAGGTCGAAGTAAAGCCATCAGAAAGCGGTCAACCGGCAGAGGTTGATGTTGCTCTCTCCAGACAGCAGGAAGTCCGCGAGGTGATCAATGTGCAAGAATCCCCACCTGCCATCGATCCCGCTCAGATCGATGCGCAACAGTCTCTCAGCGGCCTCGATGTCATCAACATTCCTTATCCCACCACCAGCGACTATCGCAATGTCCTCAACTTCATCCCCGGCGTGGTGCAGGACTTGAGTGGACAACCTCACATCGCTGGTGCGGAAACTTATCAATCCGTCACCGTGCTCGACGGCTTCAACATCACGCAACCCGCCAACGGCCAACTGCTGGCCCGCGTCAGCACCGATGCTTTTCGTTCCATCCAGGTCGAACCGGCGCGCGAGCCCGCGGAATTCGGTAAAGGTTCGGGAGGCCTGCTCCTGTTGAATACCGGAAGCGGTAACGACCACTTTCGCTTCATCGCCACCGATTTCATTCCGTCGTTTCAGGACAAGGGAGGATGGAAGTTCGATCAGTTCCTGCCGAGGCTCACGTTTTCCGGCCCCTTGCAGAAAGGCAAGACCTGGTTCTATGACGCTCTCGACGGCGAGTACGACAACACGGTCTACACTGAACTCCCATCCAACGCCGACAATACTCATCTGTTCCGGGTCGGCAATCTGGTCAAACTTCAGGCCAACGTCACCAACCGCAACATAGTCACGACGAGTCTTCTGGTGAATCATCTCCACAACGATTACGCATATCTCTCGCCGCAGAGCCCGCAACAGGCCAATCCCAGCGACAACGAATCCGTAACGATCGCCAACATCAAGGACCAGCACTATTTTTCAAGCGGAAATCTGCTCGAAGCCGGATTGGCTTTCGATGAGTACAACCTGAAGCTAACTCCGTATGGAACGTCTCCTTACTTCCTGAATCCCGAAACCGCCGGCGGCAATTATTATCTCGCCGAAAAAACTCAAGCCCGCCGCTGGCAAGTTCTGTCAAACCTATTTCTCGCGCCGCATCACTGGCATGGTCGCCACGACTTCAAAGTCGGCGCCGATTTCGACCGCCTCATCTACGACGCTCAGTTTTCGCGCCAACCCATCTCGTTTCTACGCCAGGGCCAGACTCTGCCCGCTTCCCCGAACATCTGCATCACGGTCCTGCCATCGCCCTGCTCGCGCTACTCCACCTTTTCCGGCGGTGCGCCTTCCTCTACTTACAACTTCGAATCCAGCGCCTACGCTGAAGATCGCTGGCTGATCACGGATCGTCTGCTCGTCGAGCCCGGCATCCGCCTCGACTGGGACGAAGTCATCCGCACGCCGCTCCTCTCGCCGCGGCTCGCGGGAACCTACGTCCTCGACAACGCTGCCAATACCAAACTTTCCGCAGGAATCGGTCTAGTCTACGATCCCACCGTCTTGTTCCTGATAGCCCGCCCCTATGCCGGCGACCGCGCTGATTATTTTTTCAATCCATCCGGCCTGCCTACTGACGCGAACGGAAACGTCGTCGCCTCGCCCACTCCCGTGCCCACCATGTTCTCCGTCGACCGCAGCGAACTTGAAGCCACGCGCTTCATCAACTGGAGCCTTGGACTCGAAAGAAAACTTCCCAAGGCCGTGTATCTGAAAGCCGAGTTCCTGGAGAAGCGCGGCTCTCGCGGCTTCGTCTACAACACACCGGCCGGATCCAGCGGCGACTTCCTCCTCGAAAACACGCGCGACGACCGCTACGACGCCTTCGAACTCGCCCTCCGCCACAACTTCCGTGAAAGCTACATGCTCATGGGCTCCTACACCCGTTCCCGCGATCACTCCAACCAGGCGCTCAACTTCAATGTCGATACCCCGCTGCTCAGCCCGCAACAGCCCGGCCCTTATCCCTGGGATACTCCCAACCGCTTCCTCACCTGGGGATACGTCCCGTTTCTCAAACTTCCCATCATTCACCAGACCGAAATTGCGTGGTCCTCCGAGCTGCGCACCGGGTTCCCCTTCAACGTCATCAACGATCAGCAGCAACTCGTGGGGCCGCCCGGATCGCAACGCTTCCCCGAATATTTCACCCTGAACCTTCAACTCGAAAAGCGCTTCCATCTTTTCGGGTATTTCTGGGCTCTGCGCGGCGGCTTCGATAACATAACCAACCATTCCAACCCCTACGTGGTAAACAACGACATCAACTCACCACAATTCCTCACCTTCAGCGCCTTCCAGGGCCGTTCCTTCACATCCCGCATTCGCCTGCTCGGCCGGAAGTGAACACAAGCCCCGGTTAGCCGATACCACGCTGAATATGAGGGCGTCGGAAGGTGGACTTGTAGCAGCTTCGAGAAGCGTGAAGAATCGACACTCGCGCTGTATGGAAGTTGGGTCGCCTGCCTTGGTATCATGACGCCGCAGCGTAGTAGAGAGAGGGAGAGTTTCATGCAACTGAGGGACAACACGATACTGATTACCGGGGGCGGAAGGGGTATTGGCCGCGGTCTTGCCGAGGCTTTTCACGCCGAGGGGAACCAGGTGATTATTGCCGGCCGTGGAAAGAAGGCGCTGGAAGAGACAGTCTCGGCCAACCCGGGCATGAAGGCTGCCGTGGTTGATATCACCGATGGTGACGCGATCGTTCGCTTTGGCGAGCAGATGAAGCGGGATTATCCTGCGCTGAATGTCATCATTCTTAACGCTGGTATCTCGCGGACCGAGTCGGTGCAACGGGGTACCGTGGCGGATGCGGAGGCGATGGTGGCGACGAATCTGCTGGGGCCGATTCGCCTGACGGCGGCGCTGCTGCCGATGCTGCTGGCCCAGCCGTGGGCGGCGATCATGACGGTGTCATCCGGTCTGGCATTCGTACCGCTGGCGGTGACGCCAACCTACTGTGCCACAAAGGCCGCGATTCATTCCTATACACAATCTCTGCGCTATCAATTGCAGCAAACGGCGGTGGAGGTGCTGGAGCTGATCCCGCCGTATGTGCAAACGGAGCTGCTCGGACCGGGGCAGCTCACCGATCCGAATGCGATGCCGCTGAAGGATTTCGTTTCCGAAACGATGAACATCCTGAAGCGCTCCCCCGAGGCGAGGGAGATTTGTGTGGAGCGGGTGAAGCCGTTGCGGCGAGCCGAGGCGAGCGACAACTACGACGCTTTCTTCACGACGTTCAATGATCGGGCGGCGTCCGCGCACGTGACGCTGTAGGCGAGTCGCTCTTCCGTTGGGGCAGCAGCTTGAGTGGTCGGCCTCGACCCAGCACGTTGGAGTTCGAGGCAACTCCAACGCCGAGTCAATTTGTGTGACGAGATCGACGTGCGGAGCGTGGGGAAGCGCTTGAAAATTTGGTGGAGCTAGTCGGGATCGAACCGACGGCCTCGTCGTTGCGAACGACGCGCTCTCCCAGCTGAGCTATAGCCCCGTACCGGATGGATTTCTAATTTCCCCGACCATTTTACCAGTGTTCCATCGTCGACACCAACGGTGCTTGACGAATCCCCTGGTGCAGCGTCTAACCTGAAGAGAGTTCTGTGGGGAGCTTTCGTTATTAATGTTTGCGCAGCTCAGCTCCGGGGAATCGAAGACTCAGTCGAGAGTGCTGGCGGCCTCTCTCGTCGCGCATGGTCTGCTGTTCGTGTGGCTCCTGCACACTCCCGAGCCGCAATTGCTGAATCCGTCTTCCGTCGCGCTCGGCCGAAATGGCAAGCTCCTCACGCGAATCTATTTTCCGACACAATCCCCCGACGATAGCACTACGAGCTCGGCGGACCGCGCAACCGAGATCTATCGCCGCCAGCGGCTCGGTCACGAGAAGTTGATTTTGAAACAAAATGCCGCGCTGGCGAAGTTGCCGTTGCCGCAGGCTCCTCTCTCGCCTTCCTCGGCGGAGGACAAGTCAAAGACGGCGACGCTTTCCAATCTTGGCCACGGAGCTCCTGCTGGGCTTCCTTACGGATCCTTGCCCGGAGGCCCAGTGTTCGGGGATGAGATTCGTCCGGCTCTGCCGGTAGTGACGGTCGATCCCGTAGTTTATCCGTGGGAACTGCCGGACTCGGAAGGCAACGTGGTGGTGGAGATCACGATTGACGAGCGCGGAGAAATCGTTGGGAAAACTGTTCTGCACAGTATGGGCCCCAAGCTCGACGAGAGATTTTTGGCCGCGCTGGAGAACTGGCGCTTCCATCCCGCCACGCGCAACGGCGTTGCCATTGCCTCCAAACAGGACGCTATCTTCCACTTCCGCGCCCGGGGCTGATTCCAAGCGCGCGCTCCGCGCATCCAAGCGCTTAGCCGCTATAATCGAATTGTGACCGTTCATAAAATTCAACCCGTCGCGTCTGCGGATTTCCCTACGCGCTGGGGCAAGTTTCGTATCCACGGCTTTCGCGCTGAATCCGGCTCTGACGGAAACCGCCGGGTCGAGGAAGCCGTCGCTCTGGTGATGGGGGACATTCATTCCACGCCTCCCCTTGTACGCGTGCACTCACAATGTCTCACTGGCGACGTTTTTCATTCTTTGCGCTGCGACTGCCGCCAGCAACTCGAGATGGCGCTCTCGATGATCCGCGACCTGGTCGCAGGCATTTTGATTTACGAACAACAGGAAGGCCGCGGCATTGGACTGATGGCCAAGCTGCAGGCTTATGAATTGCAGGATGCCGGACTCGATACCGTCGAAGCGAACGAACGATTGGGCTTCAAAGCCGATCAGCGTGATTTCGCATTACCCGGCGAGATTCTGAAGGCATTGGGTGTCAACAAAGTGAGGTTGCTGTCAAACAATCCTGAGAAGGTGGAAGCTCTTGAGCGCGCCGGCGTCGAAGTGGTCGAGCGAGTGCCCTGCGAAGTCCCGCCCAGTCCCTATGCCGAAGAATATCTTAAAACCAAGAAAGAAAAGCTCGGCCATCTTTTCTCCTCGACGTAGTCGGGTCGAGATGCACGTTCTCCTGCAAGCGCTTTCTGCCGCGCAAGCTTTGCGCCAGTCCCCAAGCCGTGGTCTAATTCCCTAACTCTTTCTCGCGAATGCGTACCTCCGCCTTTGGAAATAGTTCTCGTCTGACCGCTCTTGCGCTGGGCTTGGCGCTCGTGGGCGCGGTCTCGATGGTTTATTACCAGTTCGGCTTGTTTATGCCGAGGGTCGAGAAAGTTCGCGCCGTCAAGCATCTCGCCGGTGGATATTCCTTCGGCGATGACTTTTATCCAATCTGGCTGACCTCGCGCGAATGGCTTCGCGAGCGTCGCGATCCTTACAGCCCAGCGGTAACTCGGGATGTCCAGATTGGATTGTTTGGGCGCCCGCTGACAGGCCAATTCCCTACCGATCCTCCAATCGACTACAGAACATTCGCCTACCCCGCCTTTACCGACCTCTTGCTCTGGCCGGCGAGCGAACTGCCCTTTCCGCCCTTACGCATCGCGTTAGCCGTGCTGCTCGCCACGCTGCTTGCGGCAAGCGTCGTTTTTTGGGCACAAGCATTGGCGTGGCACGTGAGCGTTATTTGGCTCGGAATCATTCTGTTGTTGACGTTGTGCAGCTATCCCGAACTCGAAGGCCTCTATGCCGGACAATTGGGGCTGCTGGTGGGATTTCTTCTGGCTGCCTCCGTGCTTGCACTGGTACGGGGCCGATTACTTCTCGCCGGAATGCTGATGGCGCTGACGACGATCAAACCGCAGATGACACTGCTCGCCATCTTGTACTTAATTATCTGGAGCGCCCACGACTGGCGCCGCCGGGGCCGCTTCAACCTATCCTTCTTCGCTACGCTTTTTCTGCTGATTGGGGCGTCGCTGGCCGTGTGGCCGCGCTGGATTCAATCTTGGGGACAAGTGGTTTTAGTCTACCCGCACTACGCCATGCCTCCCCTTGCCAGCGAGTTGCTGGGATCGAGTCTAGGGAGTGGCAACATTGCCCTAATCGCCATCGCGCTGATCGCTGCCATACTGCTCGTCTGGAGGGCGCGTGCTGCAGTGGCCGGGTCTTACGAATTCTGGCTGACGCTGAGCCTCCTGGTTGCCATCACCAGCGTGACCCTGCTTCCCGGCCAGTCTGTTCACGATCACGTGATTCTTCTACCCGGTATTTTCCTGCTGGCCAGCCGCCAGCGACCGCAGGGTTCCAGCCCGATCTTCCGCGCGTTACTCGCAGTGGGAGTTTCCCTTCTGCTGTGGCCCTGGGCGTCAGCCCTGGCCTTAATCGTATTGCGCCCATTTCTCACCCCAGAACTGTTCTACTCGAAGGCCATCTTTGTTTTGCCTCTGCGAACCGCTGCGGCATTTCCCTTTGTCGTGCTGGCACTGCTCATAATGGCGCTGCGGGCAAAGTCGCGCCACTCAGCGCAACTACTCTCCGCTTCCCCTCCCACGCGACTTTAACTTCAGCACTTTCTCCAGCGTCCTCTTGTTTTTGGCCGGAAAGTAGGCCAGTGCTGCTCGGGTGAGCCAGACGTAAACCCCTCGCGCAACGGGATCCCCACGCAATATGCGAAGGTGGCGCTTCACCGTATCGACGTCGCCGCGGATGATGGGTCCGCTAAACGCTCCCGCAGCGCCAAATGCCGCGTAGTTTCCCAAAGTTTGTTTTAGCATCGGCAGCATCCTTAGCCTTGCTTCTTTTCTGTGCACGCCGGCGGCGGCAGCAACGTGCTCGCTAATCACGAGCAGCGCCGTTAACAAAGGTGAGGCAAAGGTGCCCCAGGCGTGATAAGCCGCTTTCTCTTTCTTCCGAATCGAATACGCATGGCCGCCCAGAGTTTTCACGATCTGGCGGGACGTGCGCACAGCTGCGACGTCTCCCTCGATCGCAAATGAGACTCCCTCTAGCGCCGGCTGGGATCCCGGAACAAATGTCATGAGCGGGTGAACCGACCCAACCACGGCCCCACGCCGTCGCAGCTCCGCCAGTTCGCCGCTGGTAAGAGCGCCGCTGGAGTGCAGCGCCACCTTGCCGTCCCAATCCGCCGCCTCTTTCAACGCTTCGGCCGCGCCGGCAATCGCGCCATCCGGAACACCGAACCACACGAGGTCGGCCAAAACCCGCGCCCGGGTCACTGTTACCGCGGATGCTCCCACTTCGACTGCCAGCTGCCGCGCTTGACGAAGAGATGTTTGCCGATCGCGCGCAATAATCTGGACAATTCTATATCCTGCGGCGTGCAAGGCTACCGCAAGAGCCCTGGCCAAATTTCCAGCGCCGACAATCGCAATCCGCGGCTTGGTTGCAAGTTTGGCCGAACGCTTCTCAGGCATGCCCGGCAGCATAGCAGAACTCGCCTCCACGCCCCGCGGCGTCATCCCCATCCCAACAAGCGATCCAGCATGACGTGCTTTATATTGTTGAGATGGCAAAGCCAGCGCACTCTTCTAAGCCAGTCAAGTCCAGAAAGACTTCTCATCAGAAGGCTCGAGTTATTTCTTCGCGAACCGTGTATCGTGGTCCGGTCTTCTGGGTGACCACGGACGAAGTGCAGGAGCCCGGCGGCATCCGCGCCCGCCGCGATGTTATCCATCACACGGGATCGGTCGTCATTCTCGCGGTTGATGAATCGCGTTCGACGCCGCGAGTCCTTTTGGAGCGCCAATATCGACACGCCGCGAATGATTTTCTCTGGGAACTGCCCGCCGGACGCATCGATCCCGGCGAAAAGGCCCTGCCCGCCGCCCAGCGCGAGCTGCTCGAGGAGACCGGCTACACCGCCAGCCAATGGCGGCTGATCTTCAATTTTTATGCCAGCCCTGGATTTGTAGCTGAAACCATGTCTGTATTTCTCGCCACCGGGCTTCGCGCCGGAAAAGCACAACCGGAAGCCGACGAAGTGATTCTCAAACGGTTGGTCCCGCTGCCCGCGGCGGTTCGTATGGTTTTGACGGGGAAAATCCACGACGCAAAGACGATCTCCTCTGTCCTTTGGCTGGATCATCAGGTAACGAACAATCTTCTGCATCCGCGGAAAAGGACCGTTTCATGGAGGGCGTAAGCACGGACAACGTCTAAATTTAAGACACAATCTCGCCCTCGGTCCGCCGTAATTCAGCTATGTCCGGTGGCAGACACACCTAAAGCCTAACCGCACTATTCATCTTGACAGCCCATCCCAATCGCTACAAAATGCATCCTAAGAGCGGTCACGTCTCTGGGGTCCCCCTTGATTAGGACGTGCAGAACGGGGGTTTCGCGTGGAAAGGCTGAAAGGCACGGTCAAGTGGTTCAACAACGCAAAGGGGTACGGGTTCATCGGACGTGCAGATGGTCCCGATGTTTTTGTTCATTACAGCGCCATCGCCTCTGAGGGATACAAGAGCCTACAGGAGGGCGATGAGGTGGAATTCGAAATCACCGAAGGACAGAAAGGCCCGCAGGCAGCCAACGTAAGCAAGCCCGCCTGACTATATATATCGCGACCATGTCGGGGTCCACTTTCATTCTCACATGACGGGGAAGGACGAGTTTGTGTTTCCGTCTCCGACCGCTAGCGCCCCACTCCATTCTTGTTTATCTTTAATCCGTGGACAACAAATCCATCGCCACGGTCCTCTACGAAACCGCTGACCTGCTCGAAATCGATGGGCAGGATTCTTTCCGCATCCGCTCCTACCGCAACGCCGCCCAAGCCGTCGAGAATCACACGGAGCAAATCAAAGACATCATCAGCGAACCCAAGAAAGTGCTCGCGATACCCGGCATTGGCAAGGGAATGTTGGTCAACCTTCAGGAACTCTTCAAAGACGGCCAGCTTACGGTGCAAGCCGAGCTGCTCAAGAAATATCATCCGTCGATGCTGCAGTTGCTGAAGATCCAGGGGCTTGGCCCGAAGACGATTGCGCTTATCTGGAGCGCATACCAGGTCTGCGATGTTGATGGTGTAGAGAAGTTGGCGCGGGAAGGCAAGATTCGCGAGCTGCCGCGCATGGGCGAGAAGCACGAACAGAAATTGCTGAAGGCCATCGAAGACTTCCGTCGCATCTCTGGCCGATTCCTGATCGATGTTGCCGAAACCGAGGCGAAAAAACTTGCCGACTATCTCGCGAAGTTTCCCGGCTTCGACAAGATCACTCCGGCCGGTTCCTTGCGTCGCGGCCGCGAGACGGTTGGCGATCTCGACGTCCTTGTAACGGGCGCAGCCTGCTGCAGTGCCGGGGAGCGCGAAAAGGCTGTGCAATATGTCGCAAAATATCCGCCCTTGATGAGCATCATCGGCCAGGGCGACAATAAAATCAGCTTTCGTTTGCGCAACGATCTGCAAGTCGACGTGAGGCTCCTTCCGCCCGAATCCTTCGGCGCGGCGATGCAGTATTTCACCGGCTCGAAGGCGCACAATGTCGCTCTCCGCCAGCGCGCCCTGAAGATGGGCTACACGCTTAACGAATACAGCCTCGCCGATCTGAGGACCGAGAAGCCGGTCGCAGGCCGAACGGAAGAAGAGATTTACGCCAAGCTCAAGCTCGACTACATCCCTCCTGAGCTGCGCGAAAACCTGGGCGAGATCGATGCCGCAGAAAAGCACACATTGCCCACCTTAATCACGCTCGAGGACCTCCAGGGTGACGTGCACATGCACACCGTCGAAACCGACGGCCGCAACACCATCGAAGAGATGGCCGAGGCCGCGAAGGCACGCGGCTATAAATATATGGCCATCACGGACCACTCCAAGAATCTGGCCTTTGCCAACGGCCTCGACGACAAGCGCGCTCTGGCCCACATCCAGCGCATTCGGGAAGCGAGCAACAAGATGGACGGAATCACGATCCTCGCCGGAATTGAAGTCGACATCCTCGCCGATGGCGACCTCGATCTTTGCGACGACGTTCTAGCGCAAATGGATGTGGTCATCGCCAGCGTGCACTCCGTTTTCAATCAGGAGCCCACGAAGATGACCGAGCGCCTGCTCAAAGCCATCGAAAATCCGAACACTTCCATCATTGGCCATCCCACGGGCCGTCTGCAACTTCGGCGCGACGCCTATCCATTCGAAATGGACGCCGTCCTCACCGCGGCGGCAAAGCACAGAGTTGCAATGGAGTTAAATTCTTACCCGGACCGCCTCGACCTCAACGACGTTCATCTCCGCCAGGCGAAACAGCGTGGCGTGAAAATCGTGATCAACACCGATTCCCACCATACTTCGCACCTCGACAAAATCCGCTACGGAATCCTGCAAGCCCGCCGCGCTTGGCTGACCAGGGAAGATGTGCTGAACGCTCTGCCTCTTAAGAGATTCGCCACGGCAATGAAACATGACTGGAATTGAGAACTGGGCGGCAAGGAAGAGCGCGGAGTAAAATCGGACAGCGCGAAGGACTCCATCTCGAGGAGCCTGGCATGCAACGCAGATCGTTCCTGAAGGCCGCGGGAGTCGTTACCGTTTTAGTTGTTGGCGGAGGAGTCTGGCGCGCCTACGAGCAGGGTGCCTTCAGTGTCGGTGAAGGACCGGCTTACGAACCCTGGAAGGACTGGCGCAGCGATTCCAACCACGGGACCCTCACCCTGGTCCGCGCCGCTATTCTCGCCGCAAGTCCGCACAACACTCAGCCCTGGATTTTCAAGGTAACGAACTCCTCGGTTGAGTTGTATATCGACCCCCGAAGGAACGTCGGCGCGCTCGATCCCTACCTGCGCGAAGAACACATTGGAATTGGTTGCGCTCTCGAGAATCTGCTGCTGGCCGCAGCCGCCAATGGCTATCAAGCTAGCGTGACATTTGTTGCCGGCAAGCTGAGGCCAATTCCCGCGGAGCCAGCGCCTAAGCTCCTGGCGCGCGTCGATCTCGTCGCGGGCAATCCGGAGCAGAGCGAACTTTACGATGCCATCCCGCACCGCCATACAAATCGGGGACCCTATGTCCCCGACAAACCGCTTCCGGCCGAATTCGTCGACGCTCTGAGCCGCTTGACGAGCGACCAGCAAGACGTCAAGCTTTTTCTCTTTCCAGCCGAAGCCGACCGAAAGCGAATCGTGGAAATAATTTCCGCTTCCAACGACATCATCTATTCCGACCCAGAGGTTGACCGTGGCAGTGGCCGATGGATTCGGAGCCATTGGACGGACATTCAGAAATTTCGCGATGGACTCACGATTGATGCCTTCGGGCAGCCCCCCATTGCGACTGCAATTTTCAAGATGATGCCTCTGTGGATGCAGCGTAAGGTTGCATCACGAGGGCAGAAAGATGGATATTCCAAGCTGATGTTGCGTGCACCCCTGATGGGAATCATTACAGTGCGCGATCGTTATGATCAGGAAAACTGCTTGCGTGCTGGGCGCATTTGGCAACGGTCGCATTTGCTGGCCACCGCTCGCGGCATCGCCGGACGGCCCTGCAACGAGGCCGTAGAAATGATCGACTACGAGAAGGCTCATGACAAGCCGGCGCAGCGAGCTCAACTGCTGGGCGCGCTCCTGGGCGATACTGCGTGGCAGCCGACCTTTGTTTTCTATATGGGCTACCCGACCTTAACCGCGCCGGCCAGCCCCCGCCGGCCGCTTGAGAATGTCATTCTTTGATGCTGTTTCGAATGCATTTCGGCGACTAAGAAGGAATACACTTTCATGACTGATCCGACTCCCAACGCCGTTCCAGTTCCACCGGCAACTCCAAGCGAACCCACAGCCGATGCGCCTCCGACTCCTCAACGCGGCCCCACGATCCGGATCGGTGATGAATTCGGCACAGCCAAGCGCGACCTGCCGCCAGTTAGAGTCTTGTTGCTCACGCTGGCCGGAGTGCTCGTTGTTACCGGGGTTGTGTCCTTCCTGCAGCGAGCCAAGCCCCAAGCGGCGGGATCGCTGGACAACGTAATTGCCGTGCAGATCCCAAATCAGAACGCTGTCCTCGTTGCCCTAACGTTCACGTTGCGTAATTCGGGTAAGAAGCCGCTGTGGGTACACGACATAAAGGGAAAACTCACGACGGCCTCTGGAGAGCTGACTAGCGATGCGGTCTCCGCCGTCGACTTCGACCGTTACTACCAGGCGTTTCCCGCGTTAAAAGTAAATGTCGAGCCTGCTTTGGCGCCAGAAGACAAGCTGCAACTCGGCGAGGAAGTGAAGCGAACCGTGATCGTCAGCTTCCCTGTCACTCTGGATGGGTTCAATCAGCGCCGCTCGGTGAGCGTAGCGGTCCAGCCCTACGACCAGCCGTTGCCCGTGGTGCTCACCAGGTAATTATGTTAAAGCTATTCAGATGCGACGCTTGAGAGTTGTAAAGCCAACCTCTTTTGCCTTCCGGAAAATCACTTGCGTGGTTTCATTGCTTCTTTTTGCGTTTTGTGTCGTAAGCCCCGCAGCCGCCACTCATAAGAACGCATATTTCGTTTATGTCGGCACTTACACAGAGGAGGGCAGCACCAGTAAAGGGATCTACGCTTATCGTTTCGATCCCGATGGCCCGACGCTCACATCCATTGGCTTGGTGGCCCAGACCATCAACCCATCCTTTCTGGTCGTCCACCCGAACCATCGATTTGTTTACGCCGTCAACGAGGTCGGCAATTACAACGGCCAGAAAAGCGGAGCGGTCAGCGCATTCGCCATCGATCGCGCCAGCGGCAAATTGACGCTATTGAATCAGGTAGCCTCCGGCGGCGCCGATCCCTGTTACATCACAGTCGACAAAACTGGGAAATATGTTCTGGTCGCCAACTATACGACCGGGAGCATTGCCGCATTCCCGATCCTTGGGGATGGCCGATTGGGCCAGCCTTCAGCCTTCATTCAACACACTGGCCACGGCACGGATCCGCAGCGCCAGGAGGGACCGCACGCTCATTCCATCGACCTGACGCCCGACAATCGTTTCGCCATCGTGGACGATCTGGGTCTGGATGAGACATTGATCTACAAATTCGATAGCGCGAAAGGATCGCTCACGCCGAACGATCCACCCTTTGCCAAGGCCCCTCCCGGAGCCGGTCCCCGGCATTTCGCCCTTCATCCCAAGGGCAAGTTCGGATACGTAATCAACGAGATGGGCGCGACAGTTTCTGTTTTTCGATATGACGCTGCTACCGGCGTCTTGCATCCCCTGCAAACAATTGCGACTCTTCCCGAAGGATTTACCGGCGCCAAAGAGTCCGCGGAAATTGAGGTGCATCCCTCCGGCAAGTTCCTCTACGCTTCCAACCGCGGACATGACAGCATTGCAGTCTTCGCCATCGACCAGAGCAAAGGAACTCTAACCCTCGTCGAATACGCCTCAACCAAGGGCAAGACTCCCCGCAATTTCGCGATCGATCCTACCGGCACGCTCATTTTTGCCGCCAACGAAAAATCGGACAACATCGTCATCTTTCGTATCAACGCGAAGACCGGCCGCCTGACGCCAAGCGGCAAGGTGCTCGATATAGCTCAGCCTGTATGCGTAAGATTCCTGCCGATCGACTGACGGCGGCGATTTATTGTTTTTTCTGAATGAACCTTCGCCGGACAAGGTGGGTATTCGCGTCCGGCTTAATCTCGTCGTATTTCAAGCAGCTGATCGAACCGTCGACTTCCAGCACGGCCAACGCCACATCGTGCACATGCGCGATGCCATGTTCCCGCAGAGCGCGCTCAAGTTCGTCCATGCTGACGTGTTCCCTCGCCATGTGAGACTGGATGGTCGTTCCGTCGTGAATCAGAAGACTGGGCTCGCCTTGAACCACACGTCGAAAGCCCCGGTTTACGCCTGAGAGCGTGCCTATCAGGTAGTTCAGCAACAGTAGAGTAGAGGCCGCAACCACGCCACCGACGAGCGACGTGTCCGGCCCCGTCATCGCATTCTGCACGGAGTTGGAAAGCAGCAGCAACAGAGTCAGGTCAAATGGAGTCATTTGTCCGACTTCGCGCTTGCCGCTGAGGCGCACACCGATCAACACGACAAGGTAAATGACTCCCGTGCGCAACGCGATCTGCAGCGCCACATGTGCGCCCGCAGGGAAAAGCACTCCGTTCAATTGGCCGTCACCGGGACGGGCGCACTCTTCGGCGTGCTCAAATATCCCGTAGCCTTATTCTTGTCGACCGTCCAGACCACCAACTCAAACAGCAGATGATCGCGCCCGGAATAGAACTGAATCGGTTCAGCTGTGTTTCGATCCTTCTTCTCGATCGTCCTGTCGTCCGAGGTCACATTCAAGGTGAACTTGCCACGCTTGGCGTCCGTCTTTTTAAGTTGAAGACTCACAGTCGCTACCGGCTGTGGCTTGGCGCCCTTGAGCAAAGTGAATTCGTAATAGTTGCGGTCGCCCTTGTGCTTGAGCACCTCAAGATCACCGCGCGTGTTGGCAATCAATCCGCTCTGCACCCCAAGGTCGCCCACCGCACTTTGAAGCTTCGCTTTGGTGGCTTCCAGATCGGCCTTTGTCGAAGCGACGTCGGTTTTTACGCCACCCACGTCCGTCTTGACGCCTGCCACTTCCCCGCTTACCTGGCCAATCTGTGCTTGCGATTGTTTCTCTTCTTGCTCCAGCCGGGACTCGGCGATTCTCTGCTCCGCTTGCAACTGTGCGGCACGCTGGGCTAGCTCTTTTTTCGTGAGGCCAACCTGATGCGCCAATGCATCCTCCGACGCTTCGGCGGTCTGCATTCTATTTTTTAGTTCCGCCACCTGCGTCTGACTGTCGCTCAAATCCTTCGTCAGCTTGTCGACATGCTGCTGCGTAGTCACATATCCATAGACCGCAGCCGCTACAAAAGCGACTGCCAAAATGATCAGGATCCACTTCCCTGCAGTCGACTGATGCTCTACTACGATCTCTTCCCCTTCGTCCGCCATCGTTCCTCCAAGAGTGAAACTGCCCTGCCTGTGGGATGGCTTCAATTGTTTAGCACAACCTCAACGCTGTCAAATACCTCTGGGGATGCCCGCGCGCTGTCTTCTACAATGCGGAGATGAAGAATTGGGACGTGATCGTCATCGGCGGCGGCATAATCGGGCTGTCGCTGGCGCTGGAACTCCGCAAGAAGTCCGCAAGCGTGCTCATCGTTGAGCGCGGTGAGCCTGGAAGAGAAGCTTCTTGGGCTGCGGGTGGGATGTTGGTGGACTGCAGCCTTGAAACGCCCACCGCTCTGCAGCCCTTGGCGACTGCCAGCGCCAGCATGTATCCGGAATTCGTGCATGAATTGCGGGTCGAGTCCGGCCTTCCCATCGATCTGCGCGATCAGGGAGCGATCGTTTTTCCTTCGACGCAACATTTAGATGATCATTCGGGATCCGCTTTGGAGAGGTTGGTTTGTGCTGACCTGGCGGAACTCGAGCCGGCTTTCGCCGAACTCGATCGGCCCGCATTACTTTTGAAGGAAAGCAGCGTCGACCCGCGTGGAGTGACGGCCGCCGCGCTCGCCGCCGCGAAACACCGCGGCGTGGATTTCTCCTCGAGCGATGCGGTTACGGCGGTGAACTTGGCGGACGGCCGGGTTTGCGGAGTCACCACCAGGAAAACGTCGTTCCATGCTCCCAAGGTAGTCAATTGCGCGGGAGCATGGTCGGGCCAAATCGTTCCCCATGCCTTTCCCACCCGCCCCGTCAAAGGACAGATGTTGTGCCTGATCTCTCCGGCTCGTGAACTGCTGAAGCATGTAATACGTTCGCCTGAAATTTATCTGATCCCGCGCAGCGACGGGCGAATCATCGTTGGCACCACGGTGGAAGAAGCAGGATTCGACAAGCGGACCGATGTTGCAACGATTCAACGCCTGCACCGTGCCGCCATCGCCATGGTCCCAGAACTGCGAAATGCCAAGATTCTGGAAGACTGGGCCGGGCTGCGTCCCGGGACCCCCGATGCGCTGCCGATTCTGGGCGCTACCGCGACGCCCGGCTACTACGTCGCCACCGGACACTTCCGCGACGGCATTCTGCTGGCTCCCATCACCGCTCGAGTCATGGCGCAAGTCCTCGATCGAAAAAATCCCGATCACGATCTCGCCAGCTTTTCACCGGCAAGGTTTTCCTGTTAGACATTCTCACCGCTTGACGGCACGTTTTTCTCCCATAGCTTCGGGTATACTGAAGCGTTTTCCGCAAGCGCAGCGGCCAACCCTGTTGCGTTCTCGCACGAGAAAGGATCAACTTATGGCTTCTCCTGCAGTCGATTTTGCTCGCAATAATCAGCAGCGTTTCCTCAGCGAACTCAAAGATCTCCTCCGCATCCCCAGCGTCAGCACGCTCGACGAACACAAACCCGACGTCCAGAAAGCCGCCGAATTCGTCGCCAACGAACTGCGCCGCATCGGCATGGAAAATGTTGAAGTCATCCCGACCAAGGGCCATCCTCTTATCTACGCGGATTGGCTGCATGCGTCGGGAAAGCCCACCGCTCTTTGCTATGCGCACTATGACGTTCAACCGCCCGACCCACTCGATGAGTGGCACACTCCGCCCTTCGAGCCCACAGAGCGCAATAACAATATCTATGCGCGCGGTGCCGTTGACGATAAAGGCCAGCTCTGGATGGAAGTGAAGGCGCTCGAATCGCTCATGAAGTCCGGCAACGGCAAGCTGCCGATCAACGTGAAAATTATTTTCGAAGGCGAAGAAGAAGTCGGCGGCGAATCGATCGCCGAATACGTCATCAAGCAAAAGGCCAAGCTGAAGGCCGATTTCGCGCTGGTCTGCGACACCGAGCTGTTCGCTCCCAATCTGCCTACCTTATGCGTCGGCCTGCGCGGCCTGGTCTATACCGAGATCGAAGCCTACGGCGCGAAGACTGACTTGCACTCCGGCGTCTACGGCGGCGCGGCTCCGAACCCGTTCTTTGCCCTCATCGAAATCATCAGCAAGCTGAAAGACGCCAAGGGGCACGTGCTGATCCCCGGCTTCTACAAGGGCGTGAAAGCGCCGAGCAAAGATGAACTCAAAGCCTGGAAGCGCCTTCCCTTCAACGAAGAGACCTATCGCAAGACCGAAGTCGGCTCCAAGGTCCTCACCGGCGAACCCGGCTATTCGGTTCTCTATCGCACCTGGGCGCGGCCCACGCTCGAAGTGCACGGCATGCCCGGCGGATTCACCGCACCCGGCGCCAAGACTGTAATCCCGGCCAAAGCCGCAGCCAAGGTTTCCATGCGTCTGGTTCCGAACCAGGATCCCGATGACATCCTCAAGAAGTACACGAAATTTGTAAAGAAACTCACGCCCAAGGGTATCGAGACAAAAATTAAAGTGTGGAGCAAAGGTCCGGCCTCCGTGGTCGGTACCGACAATCCTTACATCAAGGCCGCCACCGAGGCGCTGCACGATACATTCAAGAAAGAAACGGTGTTCATCCGCAGCGGCGGATCGATTCCCATCGTCAATGACTTCTACCAGGGGTTGAAGATTCCCACCGTCATGATGGGATTCGGCCTTCCCGACGATAACCTGCACGCTCCCAACGAGAAGTTCCACATTCCGAACTTCCACCACGGGATCGAAACCATCTGCCTGTTCTTCGAGAAGTTGGGAGGAAAGTAAAGCAACGCCGCTTCATAACCGGCACGGCGGAAGTGCGCCTCGCAGCACCGGCGGTACCGGCGACGTACCCGCCCTGCGTTTAACCCTATCTAACTCGCTTACGCGGCGTCTCCTCTTGATCCTTGGCCACAACCAGTCTCCCTTACCGGTGTCTGCGCCAACCTGCGAAATAGCAATAACTCGAAAGGACATGCCAGTCGAATCGCAATTAAACATAACTATTGACAACTAAACATAAACGACCTAAGCTTCGCTCCTGGCGGGTTCTGAGGACCCGGCGAACATGCGGATCGCCGCGATCTTCCTCTTTCAAGAATAGCGTTTCACAGAAAAGGAGATTGGAAATGGCATCGCTTTGGAAGCTCTCTCTCGTCCTCGTCGCGTTCACCTCAACTTCACTTCTCGCACAATCCGGAGCAACCTACTATGTCTCCAAAGGCGGGAGCGACTCGAATAGTGGCAGTGCGAGCGCGCCCTGGCTCACCATCGGACACGCGGCGCTGGAAGCCAAGGCAGGTGCCACCGTATATGTCGGAGCTGGAACTTATAACGAGAGCGATTTGTTCGCCAACTCGGGAACGGCCGGCGAGCCCATCGTTTTCAACGGACAAGGGGTGGCAATCGTGGATGGCACTGGCGTCGCCTGCTGTACGACCCCCAGCTTCGCCTCCAGCAACAGCTTCCTCTGCTGCAACACACAGGGACTATTCACCATCGGCGCGACGAGTGGAGTGAGCTACCTGACCATCGAAGGCTTCACCGTCCAAAACTACAAGACTTCGAGTAAAAACGACGTTCCCGCCGGAATCCTCATTGCCGGCAGCGGTACCGGGATCAACATCCTCAACAACACAGTGAAGAACATTCAAACCTCGGCGGGAAAAAACGGGAACGCGTATGGGATCGGCGTCTTCGGTATTAGCGCCACTCCCCTCAGCGTGACCGTCAGCGGCAATACGGTTACGGGATGCCTGACCGGAGAAAGCGAGACGACTACGTACAACGGCAACGTCCAGAATTTTGTCGTCTCCAACAACATCATTTATGACAACGACAACATCGGCATGGACGCCATCGGCTTCGAGGGGGTCGGCCCGACTGGCTATGATCAGGCCAAGAACGGAGACGTCTATGGCAATCTCATCTACAACAACAGCGCCTTTAAGAACCCCGGCGAAGGCAACTCCTACGATGAGGACGGCCTGTACTGCGATGGCTGCACGGAGGTGACCTTCGAGCGCAACACGCTTTACGGCAATGATCTGAACATCGAGGCTGCCAGCGAAATCTCGGGCGAGGTTTCGAGCAACGTGATCATCCGCAACAACCTGGTCTACGCCGCAAATTCCTGCGGTATTTCAGTGGGCGGCTATGCCAAATCGGGCACGGGTGGAAGCACCGATATCACCATCGTAAACAACAGCCTGTACGATAACGACACGCAAAAAACCGGCAGCGGTGAGTTTCAGATCCAGTACCGCGCCACCGGGATTTTGTTCGAGAACAACATTGTCTATACCGGGGCGGAGGGCCTCTTCATCTACGGTTATGTATCCGGCAGCGGAGTCACCTCCAACTACAACGACTTCTACACTACCAGTTCGACGACCACGTTCGAGCTGAACGGGAAAAGCTATTCCTCATTCGCGTCCTACAAGTCCGCGACTGGACAGGATGCGAATTCGGTGTTCGCCAATCCCGATTACCTCACCGTGCCTACTTGCACCTCTACCAAGAAGAGCGGTCCTCCCACTCCGATCACGGCCTGCTCGCCGACGCCAAATTTTGACATCGCTACCAGTTCTCCAGCCGAGAACACCGGCAACGCCAGCCTGGGTTCGGGTGATTTCGGTACGGTGGACTTCAACGGCCATCCGCGCGTCAATACCAGCGGCCAAATCAACATAGGTGCCTTTGAACAATGATCATTGGGTCCGCTAGCCGCTTCACTTGTCTGGGAGCACCGACCCCGGGGATACTGACCCATGCGCTTCAAGTGTCTAGTGTGTGTCCTGTTTGCCAGCTTCGCCTGCGGCCAGGCAGCCCCGACGGCCACAACCGCCGCGGCAGCCGAAACGAACGTCAGCCTCGACGACCCGGTGATTACGGTGAACGAGCTCTGCTCCCGCCCTGCCCCACATGGGAACGCCTGCAAAACCGTGGTCACTCGCGCACAATTTGAAAAGCTCACCGAAGCCCTGCAGCCCGGCATGTCGTTCTCGCTGCGTCTCAATGTGGCCAATGCGTATGCGCGCAATCTCAGAATGTCGGCCGCAGCGGAGAAGCGAGGGCTCGATAAGACCCCGGAGTTCGAGGAGGAGATGCGTTTCGCCCGCATGCAACTTCTCGCCCAAGACCTGAGCCGCGCCCTCCAGGCAGAAGCCAATAATGTCACCGACGCCGACCTCGAGGCCTATTACAAAAAGAACCAGTCCACCTACGAGCAAGCAACCTTGGCGCGGATTTTTGTCCCCCGCGCGAAACAAACCGGGCCAGCGGCGGCAGACGCGAAAACGAGTACGACGGAGCCGATCGAAACCCAAGGCAAAGCCGACGAAGAAGCCATGACGAGAGTGGCTGCCGATCTCCGCGCCCGGGCCGTAAAAGGCGAAGACCCCGACAAGTTGCAAATCGAGGCCTACACTGTCGCCGGATTCCTGCAAACCACTCCCAACACGAAAATGGAAAAGGTTCGCCGCGCCACGCTACCTCCGCAGCATGAAACGGTCATGGACCTGAAGCCCGGAGGAGTTTCCGAAGTATTCTCTGATCCCGGGGGCGCCCACTTCATCTACAAAATGGTAAGTAAGCAGACCTTGACGATGGACGAGGCGAAAACCGAGATCCGTACTACGATTTCCACCCGGCGCTATCGCGACAGCATGAAAGGCTTTCAGGGCAACGTCGTTTTCAGCGATGCCTACTTCAATCCTCCTGGAATACTCGCCACACCACCGCAGCGAATTCGAAAGGGGAAGAAAAAGAACCCTACCACCGACGCAAGTCACGACTGAGTCGATACTCCATGCAGCCTTTAAGCATCGGTTGCCGTGATGTAACCAAAATGTAACGCCTAGGGCATAGAATGGATGCTCGCCGTTACGGATGAGGGTCGGCTCTTGGCTAGGGTTTTCAGGCTTGCGTCTTCGATATTCACCATGCTCGCTCTTCTGCCGGCCGGCGCCGCTGGCAGCTGTGCCCAAACTGCCGAGCGGCTCTCCCAGGTAAAGAAGCTATACGTCGAATCTCTCGGGACCGACAAGCACGCCACCGAAATACGCGAGCAGATGATCCTGCGGCTGCGAAAAAGTCACGAGGTCGAGATCGTCTCCGATCCCCGGCAAGCCGACGCCCTGATCAAAGGCACGAGCCGGGTCTGGGTGACCGGCCACGTTTCGCTTAGTCCCCACTCGCAAAGCTTGAATCAACCCACGCTCGAAGGATTTCTCTCCGTGGAACTGGTCAGCAAGAATGGCGACACTTTATGGTCCTACCTGGTCAGCCCTAGCAAGTTCCCCTGGAGTGGAATCGAGGATGATCTCGCCCGCCAAATGGTGGGCAAGCTGCTCGTGGCTCTTAAAGGAAAAGATCAGCCCGAGCAACGTGCGGCGGCCACAGCGGCAATGTCCCTAGCCACGTTAAAAGGCGCGGGAGCTACCTTTCCTGCGCCGCTGTATCAGCACTGGTTCGAGTTGTTTCAGGAAGAACATCCAAACCTTCACATTAGCTATGACGCGGTCGGCTCTGCGGAGGGAATCCAGAGACTGCAGGCAGGCAAGACGGATTTTGCTGCCTCCGAAATGCCGCTGTCAGACGAGGAAATGGAGAAGGCTCATGACCGATTCCTCCATATGCCCGTCGTGCTGGGCGCAGTTGTGGTCATTTACAACGTGAAAGGCGTGCGCCGGGGCCTCAACTTCACACCCGAGATCCTCTCGGGAATTTTCCTGGGAAAAATCCGGAAGTGGAATGACCCGGAAATCCGCAAGTCGAATCGTGGAGCAGCTCTGCCAGCCGCCGACATCGTTGTGGTTCATCGCTCGGATGGCAGCGGTACCACTTTCGCCTGGACCGATTATCTTTCCAAGATCAGTCCGCAGTGGAAGACCTCGGTCGGGACCGGTGCGACGGTGCCATGGCCAGTGGGAATAGGAGCGGAGCGCAACGAAGGAGTTGCTTCCGCCGTACAGCAGACGGCAAACTCCATCGCCTACGTTGAGTTCATCTATGCACTGCAACACGAACTCAGTTTCGGGACAGTTCGAAATTCGGCGGGTGAGTTCGTCAAGGCGAGCATTTCCAGCGTGACTGCTGCGGCGGCGGCAGTGGCCGGGAATCAAAGCCAGGATTTTCGCGTCTCCATCACCAACCCGCCCGGCAAGGGCGCTTATCCGATTGCCACCTATACCTGGCTGTTGCTTCCTGACCAGACGGAAGATGAGACGAAGAAGGACGCTCTGAGCGAACTCCTTCGCTGGGTGCTGACCTCGGGTCAGAAGAAGTGTTCGGCGCTGGGTTATGCACCCTTGCCGCCGGAGGTTGCGAAGCGCGCCTTAGAGTCCCTCGCTACGAGCAAGTGATTGTCATCCTGAGCGAAGCAGACGGATTCGCAAAGCGAATCCGCTGCGAAGTCGAAGGATCCCTACGCTAACCCGATATCCAATGATCTAGCACTTCCCGCCTCGTCCTTGTTGGCTTGGCGAAATATTTGCTGGCGGTGCCGTCGTCACGCGTTAGGATAGTAAGCGCTCTCGCGATTCTCCCACCTCGTCCTTCCCTCACCCGTGAACTAGGCCTTTTGCTGCAATGTGTGTGCAACCCAGAGCGTTGGACGGTAGAGCCATACAATATATGGTGTTATATTGCTTGACCCCGGCCCCATTTCACCGTTACAGTTGCTTAAATTTATGTCTGTCCTTTCCAGCCTGGGACGGGATCGAATCGAGCCCGCATCCTAATTTGAGGCGGAGGAATCCGTCTAGTAAACAGCCAGCGACGGAGTATCCGCTGGCCACTGAACACTGGCCACTGCGTTTCCCAAGGAGTTCACGTTGCTTAAACTGAAGCGGCTTCAGATTCTCGGTTTCAAATCGTTTTGCGACCGCACCGACCTCAAATTCCACGGGGATGGCATTGCCGCCATCATCGGCCCCAACGGTTGCGGCAAGTCGAATATTGCGGACGCCATCTCCTGGGTGCTGGGCGAGCAGTCGGCCAAGACCCTCCGCGGTTCGCGCATGGAAGATGTGATCTTTGCCGGAACCCGCGACCGCAAGCCCACCGGCATGGCCGAAGTATCGCTCACTCTGATCGATCCCCAGGAGTATCCGGGGGCGGACGCCGACGCGGCCACTGAGATCGATATCCAGGACGAACTGCCCGTCAATCCTATGTCGTCAAGACATGCGGACGACTGGGATGAAGCTGCCATCCGCGCCCGAGCCGCCGCCGAAACCGAAAGCGCCGTGGAAGAAGCTCAGCCCGGCAGAACGGAAGAAGTAGAAATCCTGCGCTCGAAGGTGAACACCATAGCGATTGCCTTCCCTGACGACGAACCCGTGTTCGCGCTGCCCGTCCACAATGTTACGCTGGCGGCATCTTCGGCAGCAGTCGCCGGGGCGCCGCAGGTGGTGCTGAAGATTCGTCGCCGAAAATTCAATCAACAACAATTCCACGCTGGCGAGATTGTGGTCACGCGTCGCCTGTTCCGCTCGGGCGACAGCGAATACCTACTGAACGGTAAACTCTGCCGCCTGCGCGATATTCAGGATCTTTTCATGGGAACCGGCCTGGGGCCCGAGACTTACGCCCTCATCGAGCAAGGCCGCATCGGGCAGATTCTCAGCAGCCGTCCAACCGACCGGCGCGCCATCCTTGAAGAAGCTGCCGGAATTACGAAGTTCAAGACGAAGAAGCGCCTCGCCGAAGCCCGCCTGGAAGATGCCAAGCTCAACCTCGCGCGCGTCAACGATATTTTCGAGGAAGTCACGCGCCAGATGAATTCCTTGAAGCGCCAAGCCTCAAAGGCCGAGCGCTTCGCCAAGCTGCGCGACGAGATGCGCGCCGAGCTGCGCGTTGTGCTGGCGAGCAAGTTTGCCGCTATCGAGCAGGAGAGCACGGAGATTGACGCGCAACTCAATGTCTTGGCCGAGGACATGCGGCACCGCGCCGAAGCCGTGCAGCAGCTGGAGTCCGAGCACAGCGAAGCTACCGAGCGCGGCTACGCCATCGAAACCGAGCTGCGCGAGAATCGTGACCGCATCAGCCAACTTGCCATGGAAATTGACCGGGCGCACGAGCGCCGCCGGCATAACGACGAGCGCTGTGCGGAACTGCTGGTTCGCTCCGCCTCGGCGGAAGCGGAGCTGGCGCAAGCCCGTCACCGCCTGACCGCGCTCGAGGCCGAACGCGATTCCAATCGGCAGGTGCTGGAATCCGCTGCCGCCGATCTGGCTGCCGCCCAAAACGAGCTGGCCTTGTCACAGCAGGAAGCCACAAATGCTGCGGCGGCACTGGCGGAACTCGAGCATCAGCAGGAGGAATCACGAGTCGCCATCTTTGATACCGTCTCTTCCACTTCACGCCTTCGCAATCAGCTCGCGCAAGCGGAAGAGCGATTGGCGGGCGCAAATCGCGAGGCGGGGCGGCTGCAAACTGAACTGACCAACGCCAACCTGCAGGTGGAAGCCTTCGGGGGGCAGCGTGGCCAATTCGCTCTCGAGTTCGAAACCGTCACGCAACGCGTGGCCGGGATTACAGAAGAGATCAGCCAGCTTCGCCGCTTGATTGAAAACAAGCGGCTCGAAGAAACCCGTGCCAAAACCAATCTCGATGTATTGCGCGCCGAGTTTGCCACCGCTCAGGGCAGAAGAGGCTCGCTCGAAGCCGTCATCGCAGAGCACGGCTACTCCACCGAATCCGTCCGTCGCCTATTCCAGTCGGGAGTCATGCAGAGTGGCCTGGCGCCAGTCGGAGTGCTTGCTGATTTTCTCGAAGTCGAGCCCCGCTTTGAGCGTGTGGTGGAGGATTTTTTGCGCGATGAATTGAACTACGTCGTGGTCAAGTCCTGGGACGCCGCCGATGAAGGCCTGCGCCTCCTGCGCAGCGACGTCGATGGCCGCGCCACCTTCCTGGTTCATCCCGAAGACTCCCAGGCCAAGTTCTCCTTCGTTCTCGACGAGGCCGCGCACTGCGCGCCACTCACAGCCTCAATTGTGCCGCTGAAAAACACGATTCGCGTTCTCAACGGTTTCGGAAAGTCGTTGGAGGTGATTCTGCCGAAGCTCCGCGATGGCTACATCGTTCCCGGGTCTGATACCGCACGCGGCCTGGCGCTGGAGAATCCAGACGCATTCTTTCTCTCGCAATCTGGAGAATGCTTCCACAACGTCACCGTGACGGGCGGCAAACAGCGCGCCGAGGGCCCGCTCTCGATGAAACGCGAGCTGCGGGAAGTTCTGCGTCAGCTCGAAGATTTGGAGCGAGCTCTTCGCGACGAAGAGATGCGCGTTTTGACGCTGGGCAGAGAGATCAAGGAGTTCACTTCCTTGCTGGAGCGTCTGGAGTCCGAGAAGCGCGAGGCCGAGCATCAGTCGATGACCTCCGGCCACCTGCTCCAGCAACTCGACTCCGAGATGACCCGCATCACCGAGCGCATACAAGTTTCTCAAACCGAACTGCAACGCCTGGCCACAGAGCGTTCCGAGCAGGAGTCGGTCATCGCATCGCGACAGACGGAAATATCCACGCTCGAACAGACTCGTGTCCAGCTCGAGCAACGGATTGCGGCGGCTCAGGAATCACTGGGCACGTTACGCCAGCGCCGCGAGGATGCGGCCCAGACCAGTTCCCAGCGGGTAGCTTGTGTCGCAGCGCTCGAAGAGCGCCACCGCTCGGCGACCGCCGTCCTTGGGCGTATTGACTCCCTGTTCGCCGAGATGGGCGAGCGCGTCCACGCTCTCACCTCGCAGATCGAAGCCGCCGTGGCCGAAAAGCTGCAGCGCGAAACCGAGAACATCCAACTTGAACAACAAGCGGCGGAATTCGAAGCCGAGCGCAATGCCGGGCAGGCCCGCGAAGGCTTGCTGCAGTTTGAGAAAGACCAGCTCCGGGCTCGGCTGGCTGAAATCGATGAGCTGCTGCGCAGCGCTCGCCAACTATTAGACCAGGCCCGCGACCGTCGTGGTGAACTGCAGGCTGCCGCCGCCAAACTGGAAGCCGATGCCATGTACATGGCCGAAACATGCCTGAACGAACTCGGTATCGAGAAGGCTGCTCTGATGGCCGATACCACGCTTGCCGTCGTAAGCGGCGACGAACTTGCCGCCCGCGATCAGTCTTATCGCGAGATGGGGGCCAAACTCGAAGGCATGGGCCCGGTGAACATGATGGCGCTCGAAGAATACAAGGAGAGCGCCGAGCGCCACTCTTTCCTCGAAACGCAGCGCAAGGATCTGATCTCGTCGATCGAAAATACGACGGCAACCATCCGCGAGATCGACGAGGTCTCCCGTCAAAAGTTCAAAGAAGCCTTCACCAAAATCAATGAGAACTTCCAAGCTACCTTCAAGAAGCTGTTCGGCGGCGGCCACGCCTTCATGAAGCTTACCGACGAGGAAAACTCCGCCGAGAGCGGCATTGACGTGGTCGCTTCGCCTCCGGGCAAGCGCCTGCAAAGCGTACTGCTTCTTTCCGGCGGCGAGAAGGCGCTCACTGCCCTGGCCCTCCTGGTCGGTATTTTCCAATACACGCCCAGTCCCTTCTGCATTCTTGACGAAGTGGACGCTCCGCTCGACGAGGCCAACATCGGCCGTTTTACCGAACTCGTGAAAGAGATGAGCATGCAGACCCAATTCGTCCTTATCACCCACAGCAGGAAAACCATGAGCATCGCGCCCGTGCTTTATGGTGTGACCATGCAGGAGCCGGGGGTGTCGAAGCTAGTCTCGGTGCGGTTCGGAGCGGCGTAAGCGCGGCCGCGGAGAGAAGCTCTCGCATTGGCAACCGCGTGATTGTGCAGAGCCAGTTATCCACTCCCATCCTCAGCTTTTCCACAATCGCCCCAGATACAACTTCTCGATTTCTAATCCATTCGGCGTACGCGTTTCTCCCAACGGTTTCCTGCTCAATGGGATAGAGCCCAACCCCCGGGACGTGATCTCTATCGTTGACAAAAGTTTCTGAGGGGCTAAAATACAGCTCGCTCCTGCCTTAGTATTTCCATATGAACTCTGAACTTCTTGATCCCGTTCTCTTACAAACAGACTTCCCTGACCTCAAACTTCACGCTAGCGGAAAAGTTCGCGACGTCTACGAACTGGACAGCGAACGATTGCTGTTCGTGGCCACAGACCGGATTTCTGCCTTCGATTACGTGCTTGGCACCGGCATTCCGCACAAGGGACGCGTGCTGAATCAGATCTCCCTGTTCTGGTTCGACTTTCTTTCTGACATCGTTCCCAACCACCTCATCACGGCGGATGTGAATCGTTACCCTCAGGGCTTATACAAGTACGCCGATCAGTTACAGGGCCGATCCATGGTGGTGCAGCGGGCGCAGATGTTTCCGGTAGAATGTGTGGTCCGTGGTTACATCTCGGGGTCTGCCTGGAAGGAATATAAGGCGACGGGAAAGGTTTGCGGCATCGAATTGCCTGCAGGATTGCGTGAGTCCGATGCTTTGCCGCAGCCTATTTTCACTCCTTCCACCAAGGCCACCAGCGGGCATGATGAAAACATTTCCTTCGCCGCGATGTGCGAAATCGTGGGCGCGGAAACTGCCAGCACGCTGCGCGATCTCACGTTGCGCGTTTACAAGAAGGCGGCGGATTACGCTCGCCAGCGCGGAATCATTATCGCCGACACCAAGTTTGAGTTTGGCCGCACCGCCAAGGGAATCACCCTGGCGGACGAGGCACTGACGCCGGATTCGTCCCGCTTTTGGCCCGCTGACAAGTACGCACCTGGCGCGACGCAGGAGTCTTACGACAAGCAATATGTCCGCGATTATCTGGAGGAAATTCGCTGGAACAAGCAACCGCCTGCGCCCTCGTTGCCGGCAGAAGTTGCGCTCCGCACCAGCGAAAAGTATCTTGATGCGTACCTCCAGATCACGGGAAACAAGTTGGATGTGTGAACCCTTGGCGTTCACCGGACGCAGGCCGGGCCGGAGATTGCAATGACGCCGGCGGACTGGCTGATTCTTCTGGTGATCGCGCTGAATGTTTTTTTGGGCGCCATGCACGGGTTCTTTGCCGAGGCCTTGAGCATGGCGGGTTTGGTTGTGGGCTACGTCGTTGCAGCCTGGCAGTACCAGAGGCTTGCCGACTGGCTGATTTCGTTTCTGAATTCCGAACTGTTGGCTGAGATTTTTGGTTTCCTCATTATCTTTTTCGCGATCCTCCTCGTATTCAGTGTCGCCGGGAGAGTCGCCCGAAGGCTGATGAAGGAGGCTGGGTTAAGTGGATTCGATCGCCTTCTCGGCGCGCTGCTGGGTGTGGTAAAGGGCGCGCTGGTCGTGGCTGTGGTCTTGATGGGAATGACTGCATTCACGCCGACTTCTTCGCTGCTGGAGAAATCGGAATTGGCGCCGTTTTTTTTGGTAGCTGGAAGAGCGGCGATCTGGTTGGCGCCGTCGGCGTTACGGGCGCGGTTCTACGAGGGGCTGGATTTTCTGCATCGTGCTCCGAAGGAATTGACGGGCACTCCGGCTGCCTCAAGAAAATAAGCGCCGCTGTACGAGCACGGCTGTTGGGCCAAGACATCAAAACGAGAGATCAGACGAGAGAGAGCTACCGTGAGAGACCAATTAGAAGCATTGATTCTGCAGATGTACAAAAGCAACATTCTGTATTCGGAGGGCGTGCGCGAGTTCAAAAAGAGATTCATCCTGACCGTGCTCCAGGAAAACAAAGGCAATCAATGCCGCGCTGCTCGCGAACTGGGTATGCATCGCAACACCCTCAGCCGCACAATCGACGAACTCAAGATCGACGTACGGCAGCTTCGGGATGGCGCAAAACGGCCACCGCGCAGTGCCCGCCCCGCGACCATGGAAAAGAAGGCGGCGCGTTAGCTCCGCCCAGTCTTAATTCCCGGTTGTCATCAAAAAAAGGCAGCCCCAAAGGGCTGCCTTAATATTCGAATCGCCTCTCACTATTGAGACGTAGTCGCCTTGTGGTGCACCGGAGCCTTCTTAGCCGGAGCCGGAGCCGCTGCCTTCAGCAGCTTGCCCTTCTCCATAACCATCATGAACGGGCTGGGAGTGTAGGAGGCCGGCTCGCCCTGGAAGTCCAAACTGGCGCCTTCCTTCGGGATGAGTTTCAGCGGAACCTTTTCTTCGAACGTGAGCGTGATATCAGCTTTCTTCGCTTCAATGTCGTCCTCGCTGCCAGCGATATCAAACTCCTCAGCCGTTGCTTTGATCACGGTGCCATTCATTTGAACTGGCTTGCCTTTGATGGCATTCCAAACTGTGTCCTGGTCTTCCTTGGTTCCGTTGGAAAGAACGAACTCCCAGGTGGCAAAGTCCATTTTGTCCGGCGCCGTAGAGACCACCATGTTGTGCGCTTGTTCAGGAGGTGTGGGGGCGGGCTTGATGGTGAAATTCGCGGGCTGCGCCGGATTTGCTTTCGTTTGCGCGAGAACATCGGTCCAGCCATCGTCTCCGCCGTGGTATTTGATGTACAGACTCCTCGCGTACTTTTCGAACTGCTGCTGATATTGGGGGGTCGGCGCTAATGCGGAGGCACGCGCCCAAAACCAAATGGCGTTCAGGGAATCGGGAGGAATCTTGGGGTCCGGCGGAGTAGGTCCGGTATAAGCCATGGCCAACGGATAAACAATGCTGAAATCCGTGGGGTTCAAGTCCGCCGCGGCGCGCAGATCTTTCCTGGCATCGTCATAGTCTTTATCCGTGAGGTCAGCCAGACCGACGGCTGCATTAAAAATGCCAGCCATCTGATCCTTCGTTTTCTGGTAATCCGCGTCAGAAGTACCTTCCGGCTTGGTGAACTTCGGCAGCGCGTCCAGCCCCATCTGCCCGTACTTCTTCGCGTCCGCCAAATCCTGCTTAGCGTTAGGATCGTTCCCTTGCGCCTTCAGGCGATCGAAGTAAGCGAGCAACGCCATCGCGCGCACGTTGTTGGGATCGGCCGCAACCAGTTTCGTGGCCGTATCGATGGTTTTTTGTTGATTCCCCGTCTGCTGGTAGTCCTGCATCAGAGTTTGCAGGGCGGCTACCTTCATGACGCTGTTGGGATATTGCGCCATGAACGCTTCCAGGCCGCTGATCTGCGCCGCTGGATCCTTCTGCTGGATGGCACCGACATATGCGTTGTATTCAGCGGGATCCTTGATGACGGGCGCTTGCGCGGCCGCCGCGGGCGCTTGTCCTGAAGAAGCTTGCGCCGCGGGCTGCGATGGTTGTTGCGCTGGCTGCGTGGCACTCCGGGCTGCTGCCGTTGCAGCCACCCCAAGCACAACCGTGACCAGAATCTTTTTCATCAGTATTGGCTCCTTGCACCTTTGGGAATCGACAATGTTCGTGAAATAGCGCTTTCGCTGAATTTGTGGCCTGCCGCTTGGACTGCTTACGCGCTCCGCATCCTGTCTGGAAATCCAGGCTGCGTTCCGGGCAGGCCCCGTGAAAACGGGGCGAACTGGGGTTGGAGGCGAATGACCCTTCTTTCCCGGTTGGCCGGATTATAAGTACGTCTTCTTCCGAAGGCAAGCAACTTCCCTGCTACCCGCGCTAACCATTATAAGATGCAAAAACGATCCACTGCGACAATCATGCGTGGCAGCGTCCCAGCGTAGATAATACAGACCTCACTTATGAATGTGATCTCAATCGACCGTGCTGATTTCCTGATGGGACAGGTGGCCATCATCACCGGTGGTGGCCATGGCATCGGCGCCGCCATCGCCATGTCTCTCGCTGAACTAGGTGCTATCGCCGTGCTTTGCGGACGCAACCAGGCCGCGCTCGACACAACCGCAAAATCCATCGCGGAGGCTGGCGGGCAGGCCGAGGACATTCTCTGCGACGTGACCAGCCTTGAGTCTGTAGAGGCAGCGGCAAGTCAGGTGGAATCTCTATTCGGACGCGCCGACATCCTGGTCAACAATGCTGGAATCGGCGGATTCGGCGGCCCACTGCATCAACTGCCTCCCGATGCATGGGATCAGATTCTAGATACGAATCTACGCGGCGTTTACTATGCCATTCGCGCCTTTGCCCCGATGATGATTCGCACCCGCTCCGGCCACATCATCAATATCTCCTCGATCTCCGGAAAAAATCCGCTGCCGAATGGCGCGGCCTACGCCGCCTCCAAGTGGGGATTGAACGGCCTGAGCTACTCCGTAGCCGAGGAACTGCGCGGCCACAACATCCGCGTAAGCGTGATCTGTCCGGGTTCGACCAACACCGACCTCAGCCCGCACGCCGGCAAGGATCCCGCGAAAATGCTCCAACCCGAAGACGTGGCCCACGCTGTGGAAATGCTGGTGACGCAGAGTCCGCAGTCGTTTGTCAGCGAAATTGTTTTAAGGCCAACGCAGAAACCCTAGCTTTTGGGTGGCGCAGCGCTTCAAGCGCTGCGATTCGGTACACCTTGAAGAGGGGCTTTAGCCCCTGCAGTACCGGGCCGGCGTCACTTCTTGAACAAATTCTCAAAAGCCTGCCGTGCATCGTTCGGCCGCAGAGCTGCGGGCGTCGAAGTTTCCTTCTCGCGAGCCACGCGCAGTTCATAGAACGTGCAATCATTGCGCACATCTTTTTTTTCGATGCGCTTCGTCACCGGCTGCATGCACTCAAACCGGCTGCCCGGATCAAAGTACGCGCACTGCTTACAGGAGTGCAGCTCAAAACTGCACTTCGGACACAGCCCCGTGGGCGGCATCCCTTGCAGCACCGTGCCGCACTGCGTGCAGCGCGAGACGACATGGGTTCCGGGCAAATTGACCGGCTTCGGACCCATGCTATAGTCGCGCCTTGCTGGCGGCACTGGAGCCGGTTTCTCTCCAGGCTCCTTGCGCGGCTTTACCTCCCGGTCGCGATCCTGATATCCATGTTGACGGTACTTGGCTGCCACAAAACCTCCCCAAGCAATTGGCGTATTGTGACGCCAGCACTGCCTCCACGACAAGTGCGAGCTTTCTCGCCTTGGTTCTTACTCGCGTTTAGGTACTCGGTACTAGAACTCAGTTCGCTACAATAGACGCATGATCCACGAAATTTTCCCGGTGGGGCCGCTACAATGCAACTGCTCGATCATCGGCGACGAAACCACGCGCGAAGCGATGGTGATTGACCCCGGCGACGACATTGAAGACGTCCTCGCCCTCATCCGCAAGCATAACCTGCAAGTCAAGCAGATCGTTATCACCCACGCCCATATCGATCACGTAGGCGGCGCGATGAAGTTACGCGCCGCCACCGGAGCGCCGATTCTGCTGAACCAGAACGACTATGCCCTGCTCAAGATGCTCGATGTGCAGGCGGCGTGGATCGGAATGGAGACTCCAGGAGCAGTCGAGATCGACCAAAGCCTGTGCTCCGGCGACACCGTGAAAGCCGGATCACATGTTGCCAGCATCCTGCACACACCGGGGCACACCGAAGGCAGCATCTGTCTCTATTTTCCTGCGGAAAAGACGTTAATAGCAGGCGACACGCTGTTCGCCGGCTCTATCGGCCGCACCGACCTGCCCGGCGGGTCGATGCAGAAAATTATGCAATCACTGCACGGTACTGTGCTGGCTCTGCCGGACGACACAAAAGTCGTCCCCGGCCATGGGCCTCTGACGACGGTCGGCGAAGAACGGGAGAGCAATCCATTCCTCGTGAAGCGTTGAGACGTTCTTAGAAATTAGTCTCTAATATTCGCTGTAACGCCTCCGCAAAATCCGCTTGCTGCGCAATCAAACTCAACACCAGATATCCATCGCTCGGGAAATCATAAAAATGCCCGGGATGCACCAACACCAACTTCCGGCGCAGGAGATCGATCGCCAATTCCTCGTCGGTCCGGGTCACGGGCACGCGCAAGACCGCGTACCATCCGCCCTCCACACTCAAGCGCTGGCACGCCTTCTGCCGCGCCAGTTGGCGATCGAGCTCGGCAAGATTTGCCAGTACTCGCTCCAGCAATTGCCGCTGGATGCGATGCCGCTGATCAAGGAGTTCCGGTGTGGCCCATTGGATGGGCGCATTCATGGAGAGATATGTGTCGGCTATGACTTCGAGTCGCACCTGAGCGGCTTCGACCAGCCTGTCAGGCCCGCTGGTGACAATCCACGCAACCTTCATCTGCGGTAGCGCCGAAATCTTGGAAACGCCGCTCAGAGTGAACGTAAGCGCGTCTGGTCGACCGGTGAAACTCGGTTGTGGCTCTCCCTTGTGAGCGTAGTCCAGGAAAACTTCATCCGCAATCAGCGCGATTTCATGCTCGCGGCAGAAATCGCCGAGTGCGACCCGCTCCTGCGCCTGCACGTAAGACCCTGTGGGATTATTGGGATGGACAACAATGACTCCCCGCGTCCGCTTTGTGGCCGCGTCTCGCAACGACGGCAAATCCATCTGCCAGCCGTGATCGTAGATCAGCGGATAAGGCACTAACTTCACGTCCTGCAAGTCGGCCAGAAACTCAAACAGCGGATAGCTGGGTTTCGGAACCAGCACCTCATCTCCGGGATTACAAAGCAGCCGGAACACGAAGGAATATCCTTCGCTGGTGCTGGTCGTGAGAATCACCCGTTCAGGGTTGACGTTGATCCGATGCTCAGCTTCGTAGTAGTTCACCACCGCGGCTCGCGCTGCGGACAAACCCTTCGGCTGGGGATCGTAATCCATGGCCTGCGGCGAGGCCAAGGAGCACAGAATGCGCGCCTCGTCATAGTGCAGCCCGGCTCTCGTCGGATTCGAGAGCGTGAGATCCAGCACGTGAGCGCCGCTCGCTCGCACCTCGTCGAGCGCCTCCGTCAGGCGATTGCGCGTCAGCTTCCAGTTGGTTCGATTGGAAAACATCTGAAGGTGTGCTTCTAGGGCTGCAAGTAAAAACCCAAATCCCGCGGCGGCACAAGAATCTTGGTGGCATCATATTGCCGGCGAGCCTGGCGAACGGCCACGATCTTCTGCTGAAACTCTCGAGCCAGCGAGTCGTAGCGAACCAGGACATTGTCGAGCCAGAACGGACTGTACTCCCGCAGCCACGCCTCGCGATACATTTGGCTCAAGCGTGTAGTCGCGTCACGCAAGTCTTCCAGCCGCGCGTTGATATCCGTGATCTCTGCCAGATCATTGTCCACGCGCTCGACGTCCGTCTGGTTCAGGAAAGCGTCCCAGTAAAACTTGTTAATCTCCTCGATGAACTCGGCCTTCATGCCCAGGGTGTCCCATCGCCACGCGGCCAGCGTCATGTCGGCCAGCGTGGACTGATTGGCGTGCGCCTTCCCGCCATCGCGGTAGAGTGATTCCAGCGCGTGCTCGGCGCCCAAGCGCATATCAACGGCCGCCGGCAACACCTTCTGCATGAGCGTGGCGCCGTCCTGCGTAAAGGGATCGGCCCAGAACAATTCATCCGTCTCCGTGGCAATGTGATTCCTGGCCAGCGCCTCGTGTCCCAGGTAAAGGTTCTCCAGCACGTCGCGGAATGTGGAATCATCGTTGCGATAGAAAGCCCAGTCGTAATCGTTCTTGAACCGATCGATATCGGACTCACCTGCTTGCCATCCCGCCGCCGCGCCAAAAACCAGCGCCGGCCATGCCATCCCGTAAATCGACTCGCCGTCGTCATTCCAGGTGGTATTCAGCATGCCCATCGCGCCCAGGTTTTGCCCGTCGCGCACAAAGTTGCGGATGTTCAGGAAAGCAACATCCAGATCGGGCCACACCTGGTTCCAGTTGTTCGCGCCCGGAGCCACAACCACCCGCAGCCCGGCGTCACGATACGGTTTGATAATGCTTTCATAGCTAGGCTTGGCATCGTAATCCCACGGAACCGCGATCATATCCTTGGGCAAGGTGCTCAACAGCTGCGGATATTTCACCGCGATATCGCCCCAGAACATCAGTTGCTTGTGATAAGGCTCGAGAATGCTACTGACTTTCTGGATGTGGTCGAGATAGACGCGTCCCAAGCCGACTTCGCTGGCCCGCGCGGTGGTTTGCCCATGACCCAGCTCAAAAGTTTCGTCACCGCCGATATGGACGAAAGGTCCGGGAAAAAGCGGCACCAGATCCGCATACATCGCTCTGATCAAATCATAGGATCGCTCTTTCGTCGGCGTGAGCACGTGGCCATGCGGACGCTCCGCCACGTCGGCGTAGATTTCATACTTCAGCATGTGATGAAGGTGTCCGAAGGTTTGCTGCTCCGGAAGAATCGTGACATAAAGATTCTTCCCATACGCCACTAGAGCCTTGATCTCCTCCGCACTGAGCGCCGCTTCCTTGGGCGCCACCAAGGGCTGGCTGCCGAAGTCAAATACATGCTCCAGGTAGAGAGCGAACAGATTCACCTTGTACTCAGCCAGCGTTCGGATCTGCCGCTTCATGAAATCTTCCGCCGGAATTGGCCCGCGGCTGATGTCATCCTGCACGCCGCGCCACGCCATGCTGGGCCAGTCGCGGATCGAAACTGCCGGACAGACTAGACTCCCGCCGACCTCGTGAAGCAGTTGCCGCAGCGTCTGCACGCCGTAGAACAGCCCCTGACCGGTATTGGCCGCAACAATGAGGTGCGTCTTGTCCGAGAACAGCAGGTAGCCCTGGTCGCCAATTGAATCTGCCTTCAACCCCTTTGCCGCCAGAAAATCCTTCACCTTTTGATCCTGCAGGCGAGCGAGAACGATAGTGCTGCGCTCCTGTTTGGCGTCAGGCTTTTCGCCAGTAATGCTTACACTCAGGCCGGAGCGGTCATGGATTTCTTCCGCCAGCGTTTCGGCCGCGATGCGATCCTCCGCCTGATGTCCAAATTCCACCAGGATTCTCGTAGCGGCCGTTACCCGGAAATTTCCGTCGTGCAGTTGCACTTCCTTGGGCTGCGGAATCAACTTCAGTGGATTGTATGCCTCGGGAGTTTCTGCAAAAATCAGTGAAGTCAGAAGAAGAACAAGCGAAACAAACAGAACGAATCTTTTCATCGGATCCTTGGAATAAGGCAATCTGCAATCTATTCTAGCGGCACCAACGGCAACACAAGGCGGGAATCTCCTCAAGACTTGCCGAACGCCTCTTTGTTTACGACGTAAGGCATCTTCGTAATATCGCCGCCGTAGTTGGATTCGAGGACGTCGATGAGGCCCTGAACGCAGCGTCCTGCCATACCCTTGTTCGGATCCGTGTCCAACCGTGTGATCCGGGCCGCGCTGGCGAAGTGCGGCATCAAGCGGCACCGGTCAGCAATGGCCGGATCGCGAAGTGGAGAATCGGCGGGCAGCGGCTCTTTCTCATAAACATCCAAAGCCGCGCCGGCAATCCAGTTCTCGCGCAAGGCGCGTACGAGAGCAACTTCATCGACTACTGGCCCGCGCGAGTCGTTTACCAGGAACGCGGTCGGCTTCATCATCTTCAAGGTATGCTCGTTGAACAGATGATAAGTAGGAGTTGCGCTCTCGCCCGGACGCAACAGCGGCACGTGCACGCTGACAAAGTCGGCTTCGCGCAAAGCGTTTTCAAACGAAACATACTTGATCCAATTTCTTTCTTTCGAAATACCGCGCGCGTGCCGCAGGTCCATCTCTTCCTGAATGGCCTTGACGTAGTCATGATTCTCGTAGGCCGGGTCGTAGCACAACATATTCATATCGAAACCGGCGCACTTCTTGATCATCGCGAGTCCAATGCGTCCCGTGCCGATGATCGCGATCGTCTTGCCGGTGACTTCGTCACCCAGAAACGGCAGGTAAGGATGCCAGTATCCCCACTGGTTATCGCGCGTCAGATGCTCGGCCGGCCACATCTTGCGGGCCAGCATGCCCAGCATGAAGAAAGCGAACTCCGCGGTGGCTTCGGTGAGAACGTCGGCTGTATGGGTAAAAGGAATCCTATAGCGATTGGCGTCGGCGCGATTGATATTGTCAAATCCGACGGCAATCTGGGCCACAACTTTCAGCGTGTTCTTGCCGGCTTCAAAGACTTCGGCATCAATCGGATCTCGCAGCGTGGTAATCAAGCCGTCAATGCCGGTCTTCACTTTGTCAATGATCAGGTTCTTCGGGGGCGCTACCGGCTGCGGATAAACCTCGACTTCATATCCCCGATTTCGCAAAAGATTCAGCGCCTCTCCAATATCGCAAGTGGCGAAAATGTGGAATTTATTGGCCATGAGTTCCCATATCGACTGAGGTTGTCCTCGCGCTTAGCTCTCAACCCACAGTGCGAACCAACGAAAATATCATAAGCGTGGCCGGCAGCATCCTCTTGACAGTTCCAGACCAAAGGAGCAACATTCTAACCCTGTATTAAATGCATTTAATAGAGCCATCCGCTCCACAAGGAGGAAGCTGTCTTGTTTTCCAACCCCCGGCTCGTGAACCGCTTTCGGCTGCTTTCGATCTCATGCGTCTCACTCGTTTTGCTGGCTGCTTCTCCCCACGCGCATGCGCAGTCCGCCTACGTTCGGGTCAGTCAAGTTGGTTACGAGGCCGGCTCGGCAACTTTTCGCGCTTACCTCATGTCCGAGACGGCGGTGAGCAGTGCGAACTTCAAGGTGGTCGACTCGAAGGGCACGACTAAGTACTCAGGGCGGGTCGGCGCACTGTTGGGTACTTGGAGCCACAGCAAGACCGTCAGCTACAACGTGTATGCCCTGGATTTCAATGTCCCGAGCGGCGACCTCTACACAATTTCAGTATCGGGACCGGCAGCAGCGGTCTCGCCAGCCTTCGCGGTGGATTGCCCCGATGCGCTTTACTCCGGGTTGCTCTTGAACACCTTGTTCTTCTACGAGACGGAACGAGACGGAGCCAGGTTCATCCCCAACGCTCTGCGTACTGCGCCCGGACACCTGAAAGATGAAGATGCGCTTGTTTACGAAACCCCTCCCCTCGATGGGAACGACTTTATCGACAACGTGCCGCCAGCCCCTCCGCTCGTATCGGCAAAGCTACCGAACATCGATGCCTCGGGCGGTTGGTGGGATGCCGGCGACTACGAGAAGTACGTTGAGACCACCAGTTACACGACAGCGCTGATGGAGATCGGGGTTCGCGATTTTCCCCATCACATGGGCGAGCACGCCCGCATAAACCCACCCACACCTCCCGGCGCCGTTTCTTATGCGGGCAGCAGCGGACTGGGAGCGCCCGCGTCCACCGACTTCACCGAGGAAGCTCGATTTGGCATCAACTGGCTGATGAAGATGTGGGATGACAAAACCAAAACCCTCTATTACCAGGTCGACAACACGCAGGACTGGGATTATTACGGCGAGGGTGATCCCAGCTCCGCGACCGGCAACTGCGGCGGAACCTATGCGACGCCCTACTGCCTGATCACCGAGTACGACATCTGGACCTTGCCGCAGGCGGCCGACAATTTTGACCAGCCCGGAGATCCGCAACCTTGCGACCGCTACACCACCTTCTTTATCTGCAACCGTCCGGTTTACTTGGCCGCCCCCGCGGGTTCGCCAATCAGTCCAAATCTGGCAGGCCGCCTGGCCGCCGACTTTGCCCTGTGCTACCAACTGAATCATCGCACCAACCCCCGGCTGGCCAACCAGTGCCTCAAGAATGCGGAAGACATCTTTGCGCTTGCGGATACTTCGTATCCGGATCCCGCGCCAGCAGCGGGTTCCGGCACCTGCAGCAATTGCTTGTTGACCATCAGTCCATTTGACGGCTATCCCGAAAATGTGTGGGAAGATGACATGGAACTCGGTGCAACCGAACTCTACTTCGCGCTGCAATCCGCACAGGAAGACCAAGCCCTGCCCGCGGGCCTCCCACACACCGATCCCATGGACTACCTTCAACAGGCGGCGCGCTTTGCCAGAAACTACATCACCAACATCTACGATGCCGGATTCACGGATACACTGAACCTCTACGACGTCAGCGGCCTGGCCCATTTCGAACTGTACCGGGCGCTGGAAATGGCGGGAAATCCGACTGGTTTAGCGGTTTCGCAATCGTCCATCCGTAAACAATTTCTGCGGCAGGTGGATGACGCCATCACTGAGGCTGCCACTGATCCCTGGGGCTTTGGATACCAATGGAGTTTCGGAGACACAACCTCGCACGGCGCCGGTCTGTCGGTCATGGCCAGCGAAGCGGATTACATGACTCAATCCGCGAAGTACGATACGTATTCGCAAAGATGGCTGGCCAACATCCTGGGAGCGAATGCCTGGGGCTCGTCGTTTATCGTGGGCGACGGGAGCACGTTTCCGAATTGCATCCAGCACCAGGTAGCCAATCTGGCGGGTGCCCTAGACGGGACTTCCGGAGGCACCCCCGTGCTGTGGGGAGCAGCGGTGGAGGGTCCTGCCAGCTCTGCTACTTCAGGGGTAGTCGGTGGCATGATCTTATGCCCGGCAAACGGAGCAGACACCTTCAGGAAATTCAATGGAAACGCCGGTCCCTTCAGTGGCTCGCAAGTAGCGGTGTATCGAGACAATATGCAGTCCTACAGCACGACCGAGCCAGGGATCGATCTAACGGCAGCTTCATTTCTTATGTGGTCCTGGAGAATGGCCCGGCAACCCCACTTCTGAAACAACTCAGAATTTCGCGACTCCCGAAGCACTTTGCCTGGAATGCGAAGTCTTCTATCGCATCCCTGCGTAAAACAGATGTTCGCGTTCTTCCCTTTTCTCTTCTGCGCGCTTTTTCTTGAAGGCCATCAACTCCGCAGCTTTTTGGGCGATATGTTCGCCGCTCACTTCAAATTCCTTGATCAACTCCCAGGGAGCGCCAGAGTCGCCGAAGCGGTCTTTCACTCCGATGGCGCCGGTGATCACGGGTAGTCCATACAGTTCCGGACTCTCGGTGAGAATCCCGCTGACCCGCCATGCCAAAGCTCCTATCTGATGCTCTTCGGCGGTGATCACAACTCCGGTATCCTGTGCCGCGTGAACGACAGCTTCTGCGTCGATCGGCTTCAGCGTATGCAGGTTCAGCACACGAGTTTCGTAACCGTAGTCGCTTTTCAGAATGTAAGCGGCGCGCATCGCCTCCGGAACCATGGGGCCACAAGCAATGATGCTGAGATCCTCGCGCTCATTCTCATATGCCTCAGCGAGCCGGGTTTCGAAGGCATCCGCGAAATTGGCCGCCTCATCGCGCAGCCGAATCACATTGGCCTTCCCGAACACAAACGGCGTTTCTTCATTTGTAACTACGGGCGTCGCTTCCCTGGCAAAACGAATGTATTTCGGCCCCTCGTGGTGCAGTAGCAGGTAGCCTGTAGCCTTGCGTGTTTCCTCGGCGTCGCAAGGCACCACTACCGACATGTTGGGCAGACCTTCCATCGCAAACAAGTCCTCCAGTGCCTGGTGCGTAGCGCCGTCCGGACCAACCGAAACTCCACCGTGCGCTCCCGCGATCATGACGTTGAAATTTCCGTAGCACACCGACGTTCGGATCTGGTCCAGGTTGCGCGCCGCGGCAAACGTTGCGTAGGTTCCCAGGACGGGCAGCTTCCCTTCCTTGGCCAGCCCGGCCGCGGCCGACGTGGCCGATTGCTCGGCGATGCCCATGCTGATCCAGCGCTTTTTGCGCTCCGGTTTGCCGGAATAGAAATCGCTGATGGTGATCGACCCGGAAATGTCGAGCCCCAGGCAAACCACGCGCTCATCGTCGCCGTTCTCCGCCAGCGACTGGCCGAAACCCTTGCGCGTGGGTTCCATCCTGACTTTCATCGTCTCGCCGGCATTCCACCAGTAGTCACGCGAGAACTTCGGCATGGCGGAGCTGAGCCTCTGCTCCACCTCCGCCTGGTATTGCCTTGCCCTATCCAGCAACTGCTGCACTGGAATACGCTCGCTGAGGCCGAGTTCGTTCAGCGCCCGGGTAAGCTCTTCGTAGTTCGGAGCCTTGCCGTGCCATCCCGCCTGGTCCTTCATGAAGCTGACGCCCTTGCCTTTGACCGTATCGGCAAGAATGACAACCGGCCTCCGGACCACGCGCTTCGCTTGTTGTAGGGCGTCCACCACTTGATTCATATCGTGCCCATCGATCCGCAAAACATCCCAGCCAAAGCTGGCGTATTTTGCCGCGAGCGGTTCGACACTCATCACATCCTTTACCCAGCCGTCAATCTGCAGGCGGTTGCAGTCAATAATGCCGATCAGGTTGTCGAGGTGAAAGTGTCCTGCTTCCATCGCCGCTTCCCAAATCTGTCCCTCTTGTTGTTCACCGTCGCCCATCAGACAGAACGTCTTGTGATGTTTGTCGTCGAGCTTGGCGGCCAAAGCGATGCCCACGGCAATGCTCAAGCCTTGTCCCAATGAACCGGTGGAAACCTCCACGCCCGGCAGCTTGAGCCAATGTGGATGTCCCTGGTAAGGCGAACCAAGTTTCCGCAGCGTCATCACGTCCTCGACCGGACAAAAGCCCGCGACCGCCAGCCCGAGATACAGGCTGGGCGCCTTGTGCCCGGTGGACCAGATGATCCGATCCCGATCAGGCCAGGAAGGATTCTGCGGATCGTGATTGGCCACTTTGAGGTACAGGGCCGCGGTGATATCCATCACCGAGAGCGTGCCACCCGCGTGCCCCGAACCTGCCGCGCACAAGGCGATCAGATCGTAGCCGCGCATCAGGTTGGCAGCGTCTTTCAGTTGTTCAATGGAATAGTCCCGGATGACATTGCCAGTAGTGGAATCTGTGAGGGCCATGGCCTTCCCCTTCGCGCCGGAAGAAAACACACGGTGCTACCGCGAGGGTAGCGGGACGCGGCTAAGCTGGCTGTGACGGAAATCACAAGGCGGGGTGATGCGAGAACCTCTAGGCAAACTTCCAGCGCGTGGATTTGCCCACGAACTTCTTCTCCCACAAACCAAACACAACCTGCGGACGCACCGCCAAGACTGGCTCCTTCATCGAGAGGATGTCCTGCTTCATGCCCTTCATGTCGAACTTGTATTTTCGCTCGTAGATGGGAAGGAATTTGCGCCGCGCCGTTACATCCGCAATTTCGGCGACGCCTTCTACGATGACCGCTTCCTGCGCATGTTCCGTGCTCACGACGCAATTTTTGTTTTGTGCCAGGTTGCGAGCTTTGCGCGATTTGCTTCCCGTGCTGAACAGGAAACGCCCGTCCTGCCACAAGCCCCAAACCACCATTGTGTGAGGAGAAACGCCCTGCGGCGAACCAACGGGTTTGACGGTGGTGATCCAGTAGTTGTGCGATTTCTTCAGTCGTTGCTCAGCCCAACTCCACGGAAGCAAACCCTTGTTGCCGGTGGGCAGACCATAGCCCGGGGCGTGCGGACGGCTGGCTTTGGGCTTTACTGCTCGCGACGGGGTCTTCTTCGCTGGCATGAACTTTATCTGAGTCCCGCCGGAGACTCAGAGATTCTTCTTCGTCCACTGGTCGATGCGCTCCAGCGCTTGTTGCAGATTCTCCAACGAATTGGCCACGCTGAAGCGCAGGTAGCCTTCTCCGTATTCGCCAAAGGCCGTTCCCGAAAGGGCTGCCACTCCAGCCTGCTCCAGCAGCGCGTCCGCCAGAGGCTTCGACTTCCAGCCAGTCTTCATGATGTTGGGAAAAACGTAGAATGCGCCTTTGGGCATGCGGCAGGAGAAGCCTTTGATCTTGTTCAATCCCGCGACGAACACATCGCGCCGCCGCTTGAACTCAGCGCACATATGATCAACCGAACTCTGGTCCCCGCGCAGCGCTTCGATTCCGGCAATCTGCGTAAAACTGGCCGTGCACGAACTGGAATTCGTCATCAGTCGAGTCATGTGCGCCGCCAAGTCCGGACGCATCACCCCATAGCCCATCCGCCATCCTGTCATGGCATAAGTTTTCGAAAAGCCGTCGAGAAGAATAGTGCGCTCCTGCATCCCGGGCACCGACATAATGGAGAAGTGCTCGCCTTCAAAAAGCAGCCGGCTGTAAATCTCGTCCGACAGCACCAGGATGTTCCGGGCGCCAATGATTTTCGCCGCCTGCTCAACGTCTTTCCTCGGCATCACGCCGCCAGTAGGATTTTGGGGTGAATTCAATATGATCAGTTTGGTGCGCTCGGTAATCAGAGCATCGAGTTCGTTTACATCCAGAGAAAAATCGTGGTCCTCGCGCAGCTGAATCGGCACCGCTTTCCCGCCGACGTAATGAATCATCGACTCGTAAATCGGAAACCCAGGATTGGGATAAATAACTTCATCCCCTTCATCGATAAGCGCGAGAATCGTAAAGAAAATAATCGGCTTACCGCCGGGCACAACGACCACTTCTTCAGCAGTAACCTCGACTCCGCGAGTACGGCTCACATAGTCAGCGATGGTCTGACGAAGCTCTGGCAGTCCCGCCGACGGTCCGTAGTGCGTCCATCCCTTGTGCAGCGCGTCGACGGCAGCTTCGATTACGTTTGAGGGAGTATCAAAATCGGGCTCGCCAATCTCCAGATGAATAATGCTCTTGCCCTGGCGCTCCAGCGCCCGCGCTTTGTTCAGAACCTCGAAAGCAGTCTCTGTGCCCAGCCGCGACATGCGCCGGGCAAGTTGCAGTTCGTGTTGCGTAGTTTGTGCCATGATGACAACTCCTGGGAAGCCAAACGGCACATTATACGCCGCGATCTTCCTAAGGATTCGGGGGACGAGAACGACTTTTGAAGACGAGGTGCGACGCGGCGCTATTTCGGAATTATTCCGAGACGCTGTGCTCTTCGTTCTGCGCACGCAGCACACGGTCAACGGAGTAAGGGGCGCGATGCCGGGGTTCGTGGTAGTGGCGCACTTGCATCTCGCCCAGCAGTCCGATGGCGAGCAGATTCAATCCGCCGAGCAGCAGGCCGAGCGCCAGCATCATCAGCGGGCCGTGAGAGGCCATGACGGGAACATGACGCAGAAACTTTTCTACTCCCAGCCATGCCACAACCGCGCTGCCGCCCAACAGGCTGAGCAGGCCGAAGGTTCCGAAGAAATGCAGCGGCCGGGAAAGATAGCGAAGCAGAAACCTAATCGTGATGAGATCGAAGAAGACGCGAAACGTTCGCGAAATGCCGTAGTGAGAGGCCCCACGCTCACGATTGACATTGCGAATCGGCACTTCGCAAATCGACGCGCCGTACCACGACGCCAGCGCCGGAATAAACCGGTGCAACTCGCCATAGAGCGGCACCTGTTCCAGAATCTCGCGGCGATAGGCTTTAAACGTGGTCCCGAAGTCGTGAATATCCACGCCGCTCAGTTTCGCCATCAGCCAATTGGCAATGCGAGAAGGAATGCGGCGCATCCAGAAGTTATCGATCCTCACCTTGCGCCAGCCGCTGACGATGTCATAGCCCGCCGCAATCTTTTCCAGGAACAGGGGGATGTCGGCGGGATCGTGTTGCAGATCGCCATCCATGGCGATGATGTATTCGCCGCGCGCATGGTCGAAACCCGCAGCCAGACCAGCAGTCTGCCCAAAATTACGCCGCAGTTTGACCACTGTAACGCGACTATCCACGGCCGCAATCTCGCGGAGCATGGCGAACGTGTGATCGCTTGAGCCGTCATCCACCAGCACAATCTCGAAGCTTTCGCCGGCCGTCTCCATCACCGCTTTCAAGCGGTCGTAGAGATCGGTGACATTCTCCTGCTCGTTGTGCAGAGGGACGACAATGGAGTACTTGGGCACAGTCTTTTTATTATAGCGTGAACCGCTCCAAGTGCACGCTGAATTTGTTCTTGCCTAGGTGACCATCGACTGAAGTCTGGGCTGGTGATCACTCCCGGAAAACCGTCCATCAAAATGCGCCACCCTAGCTCGGGCAACATTTCGAAGACGACCAACAAAAAAGTGCGGCTGAAATTAACCAGCTGGTTTAGATATCTGTACGCTGCTCGGCATGACGCCGTAGATACCAGCACGGCAGATAACCAGCCCGCGGGAACAGGGAGTTTACGCAGGTTTGCTGTTGCGGAGGGTTGAAGAGGAATTCCGTCTTGCCGCTTTTCTGTTGCACCGCGTCGTAGCTCGTAACCGTGACTTGTCCGAAGCCTTTATTCGCGGCAACTCGAGAGCGAAACACGCCGTAATCCACCGCGTAAGCGATCAGGAGGGCGCCCGCCACCGAGAGGATCGCGATGACCGCCAGGCGCCTCAACGAATGCCGGATTCTCGCGCTCAGCACCGGAGTCACGGCGTACAATTATAGGCGTCCCGGCCGCCCTGGCTCGTCATCTTGGGCGCATTCGAATGTTTGCTGCCCGTCAATCCGACGCTCTCGTTGACAATTTCTGTTTCGACAGGCAAACTACCGCATTCGCTGCAAACGGCGGGCGGCGAGCCTTCTATGGACAATTCCATACAACAGGTGCGGGCCTGAGCCGTAATCTATAACCATGGAGCAACTGGTCTCCTATACGCTCGATTCCACGTTGGAAACGGTGGACCATGCGGAAGAAAGCGCTACCCGCATTGCCACCGAATTGGGCTTTGGAGAAGAAGAAGTCATGCAGATTTCCATGGCGGTTCGCGAAGCCGCGGTAAACGCCGTGCTGCACGGCAACAAATATGCCCCCGATAAGAAGGTGACTCTCGCCTTCGAGCGAACCGGTGACGATTTTGTCATCACCATTCGCGATCAGGGCAAGGGCATTGACTTGAGCGGAATTCCCAATCCTCTTGCCCCGGAAAACCTGCTCAAGACTTCGGGTCGTGGCATTTTCCTGATGCGTTCCTTCATAGACGTGGTGGAAATTCGCCCGACCCCAACAGGTACAGAAGTGAAATTGATCAAGCACGTCCACGGCTCATCCGTGGGCAACAAGGAGGCTTCTCAGTGAGCATGAAACTTAGCACTCGGCAGGTGGATGGAGTCACCATTATGGACTGCAGCGGGCGGATCACTCTGGGCGAGGGCAGCGTCACCTTGCGCGACACCGTACGCGAACTCCTTTCCAAGGGCAACAAGAAGATCGTCTTGAACCTGGCTGACGTCAACTATATCGACAGCTCCGGCATTGGCGAGCTGGTCAGCGCTTACACCACCACCAAAAATCAGGGCGGCGAACTCAAGCTGCTCCACCTCACCAAGAAGGTGCACGACCTGCTCCAGATCACTAAGCTCTACACCGTCTTCGACGTGAAGGACGACGAAACCGCCGCCGTCAAGGGCTTCAAGTAAACTTGTCGCTTGGAAAGGGCACGGCCTTCAGCCGTGCCGCCCAGCGCCGCTCGACTGGCCCCTTGTCATCGTCATCCTGAGGAAGCGGAGTCCTCGGGTCCGCCGAGGACTCCCGACGAAGGACCTATGCATCCTGCCGACAGCACCACTCAGGCTGGCCCAAGCCTGTTGAAGTGGTCGTAAGTCAGGGTCCCTTCGCGGTTTTTCGACCGTGGCCAGAGATTTTGCTTTGATCTCACCCCAGGAATTCACAGCCCATCGCCGTGATATCCAACCTTGCCCCCGAGCAAGAATTCATTCCAGAATTGCCTGAAAGTAAAAGCAGTGAATTCGCAGCCCGTAACTCCTTTGTTCGATGGAATTAGCTTCTAAGTCCTTTAAACGAAGGATTGTGCGGGGAAAATTCCGCTAACGCGATGACTTCAAAAGGGAGTGGGGGGGGGGGGGGGGGGGG
>Ga0074045_10000014_pt1 | contig 137688 bp, 95 predicted proteins | sample BogForMeECP23OM2_FD_94442 | JGI IMG/M metagenome (GOLD analysis project Ga0074045, IMG submission 94442) | Bog forest soil microbial communities from Calvert Island, British Columbia, Canada - Bog Forest MetaG ECP23OM2 | ecosystem: Environmental > Terrestrial > Soil > Wetlands ... | reverse complement strand
GGCGAAGCGCCGCGCATGGAACGTACCGACCGGGACATTCCCATCGTCACCATCCTGCTCGGCGTTACGCTCGGCGCAATCGCCGTGGCCGCGTTTTTCGGACAACTACATGTTTCCTGGACCGTGGTGGCATTGGGCATTGCGTTGACGCTGCTCTTCTCATTCTTCTTCACCACGGTCGCGGCTAACGCCATTGCCACCACGGCCAACAACCCGGCCAGCGGAATGACGTTGCTGACCGTCATCGTTTCGGCGGTAGTGCTGCTGAAGTTCGGCCTTTCCGGGACCACCGGCATGTTCTTCGTGATGGCCCTGGCCGGCATGGTGTGCGTGGCCCTGTGTGCCTCAGGACAGTTCATTACCGACCTGAAAGCCGGATACTGGATCGGGTCCACGCCTTCGGCACAGGAAAAGGTAAAGTTCATCGCGGTCGTCGCGTCGGCAATCACTGCGGGGTTAGCGATTATCCTGCTGGCCAAAGCCTTCCAGTTCGGAGAAGCTGCGCCCGGCGATCCGCGGCAGGTGCTAGTAGCTCCGCAGGCCTCCGCATTGAAGGATGTGGTGTCGGGATTCATGAGCGGCCAGCCAGCACCCTACATATTGTTCGGGATGGGCGCCATGGTTACCGTGGTGCTGGAGATGCTCGGACTCTCTTCCATGGTCTTCGCGCTGGGAATTTATCTTCCGCTGCAACTGACCACGCCAATTCTGGCCGGCGGATTCCTTTCGCATCTGGTGAACAAGCGGTCGGAAAAACTCGGGGGAGCGCCGGGCGAGCGAGTGCGCACACGCGGAGTGATTATTGCTTCGGGGTTGATGGCGGGCGGAGCATTAGGCGGGGTTTTGGGTGCGGCACTGCGGCTGCTGCCGAAGTTCCGGGAAGATTTGATCCGCACGCCGTTTTATTCCAACGAAGCGATTTCGCAGATTGTTTCGGCGGTGTTTTTCGTGGGGCTGTGCTTGTACGTATGGTTTGGGTCGCTGCGGAAAGAAAAGGAGATCTGATGGATCAACTGGGGAAGTGCGTGGCGGAAGGTGTTTTGGGAGTGGACACGTTGTGGGGCGGCGACGTGATGTGCGCGAGCGGAACGGGGCGGTTCATTGCAGACTCGTGGTTTTCGGATGAGGCGTTGCCGGGAGCGTACACGATTCCGGCGGCGGCGCGGATACGGGAATCGGGGGGAGTGGCTGCAAAGGACGTAGACCGCAAAGCGATTGAAGAGTATTTGCAGAAGGTGGATATTGCTGGGGCGATTGCGGGGATTCGCGCGGAAGGGGAAAAGACGAAGGGCTTGCGTGGAGCGTACCTGGCAGGGCTGGCGGCATCGTTGGAGACGATGTGGAAATTGGCGCTGGCGACGATTGGAAAAGGCGAGCCGGTGAGCTACGAAAATTGCGTGAAGGCTTCGACGGGGCGCGCGCCAGAGCCATCGAAGCCGGAGAAGAAACGGGAACGCGTGGCGGAATTGCTGCGGCGCGGCGGCTATTTGAAGAATGGAAGCGAGGGAGTGCTGAGGGCGGTGGATGAGTGGAGGGCCGAGCGCACGGTGCCGATGGCGTCGGTGAGGCGGCTGAGCGCGGGGTTCATCGCGCATTACGACAAATTGTGCGAGGCCCATCTGGCGCCATATTTGCCGAAGGAATTGGGGGGAGTGCCACGGGCAAACATTGAGTTTCTGCCGATTAAGGATGCGTGGTTTTCCGGGTCGATGAATTATTTGGGACGGGCGCGGAAGGCGGATGGCAAGCCAAAGTACGAAGCGACGTATGAGATTAACGCTTCGCTGAAGATTTCGGTACCGGAGTTCGAGCAGTTGGTGAGCCATGAGGTGGTGCCGGGGCATGTGACTACGTTTGCGTACCTGCAGGATTTGTATGTGCGGGGACGCGCGGGATTCGAGGCCACGGTGCTGACGATGAACACGCGGGCGGCGACGTTGTTTGAGGGCATCGCGAACAACGCGATCCTGATCGCGCATGGCGTGACCGAGGTGGAGCAACTGCCCGAGGAGGATTTGCAGATTGGACTGCTGCTGGCGCTGCTGCAGGATGACGCGAAGAATGAGTCTTCGTATTTGACGTGGGGAGAAGGCGCGGCGCGGGAAGACGTGGCCAAGATATTGCGGAGAGATTATCTAGTGACGGAAGAACGCGCGGACAAGCTTTCGGGGGCGTGGGGGAAACATCCGCTGCTGGGAAGGATGTATTTGCCGGCGTACCGGTCGGGGACAGAGCGCGTGGCGGAATTGCGGAGAAAGCATGAGCCGGGGCGGGTGCTGCCGGCGCTGTATGGTTGCTGGGGATTGGTGGATATTGAGACGGTGGAGAGAGCGATTGGGGCGGGGGTGTAGGGGGGAGTTTTGACGGGCGAAGAGGTTGCGCTGGTTACGTTTCCGTGGAGAGAAACAGTTTTGTGGTATTGATCACGCCGTAAAAGCGGCGGCGAGCCGCCGCACTCCAAAGCGGATCTTGCGGACTTGGGGCGCAGCGATGCTGCGCCCCTACCAAAGCAATAAAGCAAAACAAAAAAGGAAGAAGGCTCAGACTGCCAGGCCTAGGAGGCGGGCGGCGTTGTGGTAGCAGATGTTTTCGATCATGGGGCCGAGGAGATCTTCGCGGCCGGGAAGTTCGCCGCGCTCGATGTCGGCGCCGAGGAGATTGCAGAGGACACGGCGGAAATATTCGTGGCGTGGGAAGGACATGAAGGAGCGGGAATCCGTCACCATGCCGACGAAGCGAGAGAGCAAGCCGGTGTTGGAGAGAGCGTTTAACTGCGACTCGATGCCTTGCTTTTGATCGAGAAACCACCAGGCGCTGCCGAACTGAATTTTGCCGGGGATGCAACCGTCCTGAAAATTCCCGATCATGGCGGAGAAGAGGTAGTTATCGCGAGGATTGAGATTGTAGAGGATGATTTTGGGCAGGGCGTTTTCGCGATCGAGCTGATTGAGGTAGGCGCCGAGGGATTCCGCCTGGGGGACGTCGGCGATGGAATCGAAGCCGGTATCGGGGCCGAGGGATTGCAGAGCGCGGGAATTGACATTGCGGAGAGCGCCGAGATGCAACTGTTTGGTCCAGCCGGATTGGGCGTCGAGATGGCCAAAGAAAAGCATGAGGAACGAGGCAAACTCGGAGTGCTCCTCGTTGGTGGCACCATGGCCGGAGCGGACCTTGTCGAAGATGGCGCTGGCGCGTGACTCGCTGAAGAAATTCGCGTAGCAGTGCAGCAGGCCGTGGTCGGAGAGGCGGCAGCCGGCTTGATGGAAGAACGCGTGACGTTTGCGGAGGGCGTCGAGAAAATTGGAGAGGGTCCCGATATGCACGTTGGCGGAGGCGGCGAGACGTTCGACCCAGGGATTGAATACGGCGGGGAGATGAACGTTGAGAGCCTGGTCAGGGCGAAAAGTGGGGTAGACGCGCGTGGGAAGATGGGCCGCGGCGATTTGGGAGTGGGATTGCAGATCGTCGGTGGGATCGTTGGTGGTGCAGAGGGCGCGGACGCGGAACATCGCGAGAATGCCCTGCGCGGATAAATCCGGAGATTGGAGGAGCTTGTTGGCGTGCTGCCAGATTTCGGGAGCGGAACCTTCATCGAGGAGTTCGTCAACGCCGAAATAGCGCTGCAATTCGAGATGGGTCCAATGGTAGAGAGGATTGCGGAGGCAATGGGGGACGGTGGAAGCCCAGGCAAGGAATTTGTCGTAAGGGGAAGCGTCTCCAGTGCAAAAGGATTCGGCGACACCGTTGGCGCGCATGGCGCGCCACTTGTAGTGATCGCCTTCGAGCCAGATCTCGAAGAGATTGCGGAACTGGCGATTGGCGGCGATGTCCGAGGCAGGGAGATGGGAATGGAAATCGAGGATGGGTAGAGGGGCGGCGAATTTGTGGTAGAGAAGGCGGGCGGTGTGATTATGGAGGAGGAAGTCGTCGTGGATGAAGGGCATAGGGTTTAGGCGCGATAGAAGAAACAATAAGCGCGCGAGTCCGGCAAAGCAAGAAAACACCGTGCGGAGGGGGATGTCAAGGGAGTCGTTGGAGAGTTCAACGGAGTGTTTAAAGAAGAGTTTCTTCAGGGGCTAAAGCCCAATGTACTATGCAGGCTAGATGTCAGGGCTGAAGCCCTGACCCCCTAAAGAGAACTGCGGAGAAACTGTTGCGTGGATGAACAGAGATTTCGCGAAGAGAGGGAGAGCGATGGCATACGCGGGATTTGATTTGACGGGGAAAGTGGCGGTGGTGATTGGCGGGACGTCGGGGATCGGGCGAGCGATTGCGCACGGATTGGCAGAGGCGGGCGCGGACGTGGTGGCGTCTTCGCGGCGCGCAGATCAGGTGGAGGCGATCGCGAAAGAGATTGAAGGGCTCGGGAGACGGACGGTGCGCGCGACGTCGGATGTGTGCGACGGGGCTTCGCTGGAGAGGTTGCTTGTGGCAAGTGTGAAGGAATTTGGGAAGGTGGACATATTGGTGAATTCAGCGGGAACGACGAAGCGCGGGGCGACGGCGGATTTTTCCGAGGCGGATTGGAACAGAATTCTGGAGACGAACCTGACGGGGACGCTGCGGGCGTGCCAGATCTTCGGGAAGCACATGATCGAGCGGCGGACAGGACGAATCATCAATATTGCGTCGATAGCGTCGTTTGTGGGGTTACTGGAGGTGGCGGCGTATAGCGCGAGCAAGGCGGGAGTGGCTTCGCTGACGAAATCGCTGGCAATCGAGTGGGCACCTTACGGGGTGTGCGTGAACGCGATTGCGCCGGGAGTGTTTCCCACGCCGCTGAATGAGAAATTGCTGACAGGAACGGCGCGTGGGACCGAGTTTCTGATGAGGACGCCGATGAAGCGGTTTGGGAGGGTGGATGAGTCAGCAGGGGCGGCGGTGTTTTTGGCATCGGATGCGGCCAGTTTTGTTACGGGGGAGATATTGAGAGTGGATGGAGGGATGTTGGCTAGCGGGGTGAATCAGTAACGGGAGAGTGAAACCCAAGAGCACAGTCCCATCGTTCCTCAGAGCAAGCAAGAGTGACTGTACTACGGGAAGAGGAACCCAAGACCCAGGTACAAAACCGGTACCTGGGGCACCCGGCTCGCCCTGCGCTATACGAGGAAAACCCAAGAAGGGCCAAGATCGGGATTCGTGCGAAAGGATGGAAAAGCCTCAGGCCTGAAGGCCTGAGCTACAGGGCGGCGTGACGTTGGTCACATCGGGTGGGGTTGCGGCTTGCCAGAATTGAGCCGTGAGCTATACGACCCTAAAACGGCTGCGACTTGGGTCGCAGATCTTTTTCTTCACCCTGTTTCTGGTGCTGCTGGTGCGGACGGAATACCGGGCGTCCGGGCCATTGAGCGGGGATGATGTTCGGCTGAGTTACCCGGTACATCTATTCTTCCAAATAGACCCATTAGTGGCGATAAGCAACGTGCTGGCGAGCCGGGCGCTGTACAAGGGGCTGATGTGGAGCCTGGTGGTCCTGATTCCCACGCTGTTTTTGGGACGATTTTTTTGTGGGTGGGTGTGCCCGATGGGCTCGATACACCACTTCTTCGGGAGCTTGAAATCGGAGGCGAAGAGGGGCAAGCAACTGATTGAATCCAATCGGTATAAGAAGTGGCAGACGACCAAGTACTACATTTTGATAGGGGTGTTGGTGGCGGCGCTGCTGGGAACGGGACTGGTGGGGTGGTTGGACCCGTTTTCATTCTTGACGCGATCCGTGGGGCTTTCCGTCCTGCCGGCATTGAATTACCTGACGAACACGAGTTTGAACGTGGTGGAGGGGAGCGGGTTTGGAGTGGTGCGGTTTGGCGGCGGGGTGCTGCACGCGATTCTGAGTGCGACGATTCTCAGTTTGAAGCAGCCGCACTTCCGGCAGGGGTTAGTACTCGGGCTGCTGTTCATCTTCGTGATATCGCTGAATTTCCGGGTGAACCGGTTTTTCTGCCGGGCGCTTTGCCCGTTGGGAGGGTTGCTGGGACTGGTGTCGCGGTGGTCCATCCTGGGACTGGAAAAGAACGAAGTTACTTGCGACGACTGCAACCGTTGCCTGTTGTATTGCCAGGGAGGGGACGACCCGATTGGGGGCGTACCCTGGCGCAAATCGGAATGCCATTTGTGCTTGAACTGCGTGGGGGAATGCCCGCACGACGGGTTGAAATTCAAATTTTTCCCGGCGGGGAAAATAGTGGAGGCGCCTAACCTGCAACGGCGGAGCGTGCTGACGGGGCTGGCGGCGGGAGCGGTGGCGATTCCGTTGTTGCGGAGCACGACGGTTTTTGGAGTGGAGAAGAACGCGCGGCTGGTGCGGCCACCCGGGGCAGTCGAAGAGTCGGAATTTTTGGCGCGATGCGTGCGATGCGGCGAGTGCATGAAGGTTTGCCCAAACAACGCGCTGCAACCGGCGGTGAGTGAGGCGGGATTGGAAGGATTGTGGACACCAGTGCTGGTGTCGCGAATAGGGTATTGCGAGCCGAGTTGCGTGCTGTGTTCGCAGGTATGCCCACCAGGAGCGATTTGGGAGATAACGCCGAAGGAGAAGGCGTGGGTTGTCGGCGTCAATAGCGAGTCGAAACCGATACGAATTGGGACAGCGTTTTATGACCGCGGGCGATGCCTGCCTTGGGCCATGGCGACGGAATGCATCGTGTGCGAGGAATGGTGCCCGACGTCGCCGAAGGCGATTTATCTTCAGGACGAGAAAGTGATTGACCCGAAGGGACAACTGAAGGTGTTGAAGCAGCCGCGCGTGGATCCGGAGCGTTGCGTGGGCTGCGGGGCTTGCGAATATGCGTGTCCGGTGCAGGGGCAGCCTGCGGTTGCGGTGAGCAGCATCGGGGAAACGCGATCGAAGACGAACCAGATCTTACTGGATCAGAGAAAGAAGAGTATGCGATGAGAAAAAGAGAGATGGTTTGGCGCGTCGTGGCCAGCGTGGTGTTTGCGGGGGTTTTGCTGGCGAGCGGGGGTTGCGGCAAAAAGGCCTCGGGGCCACAGAACCATGGATTTCCCGAAGGTAGCGAATTAAATGGTTGGGTGAGGACGGGAGAAATACGCACGTTTGCCGCGGCACAACTGTCCGATTACATTGACGGCGACGCGGAGAAATACCTGCAGGCAGGCGTGCAGAGCACATCCACGGCGGATTACAAGGCAAAGGATCAGACGCAAGTAGTGGCGGATATATACACGATGTCCAACGCAGCGGGAGCGAAGACGATATTCGATTCGGAGCCGGCCGGAAATGCCAAGAACGCGGGAGTGGGAGATGCTTCGCGGCTGTACAAGCAGAGCCTGACATTTTGGAAGGGACAGTACCTGGTGAGGATTGTGGCGTATCAAGAAGCGCCGCAATTGGAGCAGGAGATGGAGGAGTTGGGGAAGGCGATTGAGAAGAAAGTGTCTCAATAGAGGTTGTCTGGTCGTTGCTTCGAGCGAACAGACAGCGTACCTCAGGGGTTGAAACCCCTGGATTTCCGGAGCTCTACGGCACGGCTGAAGCCGTGCCCTCCCGGGAGCTATTCAAAAATTGGCTCCTGGTTGGATGAAAACCCGCAGGAGGGTGCCGTCATTATGGACAAGACAGGAAAGAGTCGCAGAGAATTTTTGAAGAATATCGTGGTGGGGGCAGTGGTGGCCAAAGTGGGGCTCCTGGCGGTGACGGAGGCTGACGCGGCGGAGACTGCGGGGGCCAAATCCACCGTGGTGATCGCGAAGGATGCGCAACTGTATGGAGCGAACGCGACGCCAGAGGCGAGCCGGGTAGAGAAATTGCTGGACCGCGCGATGCAGACGTTCTATGGCACAAGCGATCCGGTGGCGCCGTGGAAGAAACTGGTGCGTCCCGGAGAAGTGGTCGGGCTGAAGGTGAACACGATCGCCGGGCCGGGGCTATCGAGCCACATCGTGCTGGTGGAGGCAATCTGCGAGCGATTGCAGCAGGCGGGCGTGAAAGCGAACGACATCGTGGTGTGGGATCGCACGAACCGAGAGCTGGACCGCGTGGGGTACAAATTATCGAACACGGGGAATGGCGTGCGGATACTGGGGACGGACAGCAAAGAGGCGGGGTACGAGGAAACGATTTCGGAGTTTGGCGTGGTGAAGACGCAACTATCGAAGCTGCTGACGCGAACCTGCGACTGCATGATCAATGTGCCGGTGCTGAAAGACCACGAGATTGCGGGAGTTACGCTGGCGATGAAGAACATGTACGGGGTCAATCAGAAACCGTATGAATTGCACGGGAATAATTGCTGCCCGTTTATCGCGGACTTGAACATGATTCCGGCGATCAAGAACAAGTTCCGGCTGGTGATTGCGGATGCGATGACGGGGTGCTTCGAAGGCGGGCCGATGTTCAGGCCGGAGTATGCGTGGAAAAACAACGGTCTGCTGGTGGCAAGCGATCCCGTGGCGATTGATACGACGGCTTGGCAAATCATCGAGCGGAAGCGCGCGGAGGAGGGATTGAAACCGCTGGAGGAAGTGGGCAGGCCCCCGAAGTACATCGCCGTGGCGGGGGATGCGCAACACCGGCTGGGGACAAATGATCCCAAACGAATCAAGCTGCTAGAGGTTTAACACGATGGCGGACACGAAAAAAAACACGGCTGCGGAAATGGCCACGCGGATTGGCCGGCGTGAGGCGATGCTGCGAATCCTGCGATTGACGGGGATTAGCGCGGGCACGGCGGCGGCGGGGTACTGGCTGAGCAAGCGGAGCATGCGGCCGGTGGAGCAATTGGTGGTTGGCGCACGGCGGGATCACACGATTGCGGCGAATGTGGCGCTGCCGGAACTGGCGGTGATTCGCGGGGGCGAGCCACGTGAGATGGTGCGGCGCGCGCTGGAAGAAATGGGAGGAATACGCCGGTTCGTCGGGCGCACGGACGTGGTGATCGTGAAGCCGAACATCGCGTGGGACCGCACGCCGGAGCAAGCGGCCAACACAAATCCCGAAACGGTGGCGGAAGTGGTGCGGCAGTGTTGGGAAGCGGGCGCGAAGAAAGTGATTGTGACGGATGTGAGCTGCAACGATCCGCGGCGGTGCTTCGAACGCTCGGGGATTGCAGCGGCGGCGCGGCAAGAAGGCGCAGAAGTAATTTTGCCCGAGCCATCGCATTTTAAGGAAGTGGACCTGGGTGGCGACGTGTTGCAAGTCTGGCCGGTGTTTCAGCCGTTTCTGGAAGCCGACAAAATCATCAATGTTCCAATTGCCAAGCATCACAGCCTGACCGGAGCGACGCTGGGAATGAAGAATTGGTACGGGATACTGGGCGGGCAGCGGCACCGTTTGCACCAGCAGATTCACGAAAGCCTGGTGGACCTGGCGGATTTTGTGAAGCCGACGCTGACGATTATGGATTCCTACCGGGTGCTGTTGCGCAATGGCCCGACGGGAGGAAACCTGGAAGATGTTTCGGTCAAGAAGACGCTGATTGCGGGGACGGACCCGGTGGCGCTGGATGCGTATGTTGCGAAGGCTTACTGGAACCTGGATGCGGAGGCTTTGCCGTATTTGAAGATGGCGAGCGAGCGGAAACTGGGGACGGTGGAGTTTGAGAAAGTGCGGACGCGAGTTGTAGCGCTGGGAGCGAGCTGAGTAGTCCACGCAGTAGCCTGATATCTAAAATTGGAGAGGGATTCCTCCGCTCCGGGACAGCAAAACGCGCCGTCCCTCCGGTCGGAATGACAAATTTGGGGAGTCGCGTGATTATCATCGAGCCGGGAGTTGCTTGAAAGACGCGAATGAATCCTTAGAGGGAGACACCGCGTTTCCAGGGGATGAAATCGTCCTGGCCGAGGAGTTCGGCTTTTGTGCGAAGTTCGCCGCTGGCTACCTGGATTACGCGATCCAGGATGAGTTCACCCATTCGTTCTACGGTTTGCTCGCCAGTGATTATGCCGCCCGCATTGATATCAATGATGTCTGGCATGCGCTGGGCGAGGCTTGAATTGGTGGAAATCTTGATGACGGGAGCGATGGGATTTCCGGTGGGCGTGCCCAAGCCTGTTGTGAACAAGACGACGTTGGCGCCGGCGCCTACCTCCGCGGTCACAGATTCCACATCACCTCCCGGCGTGCACTGAAGATTCAGCCCCGGCGCGGTGGAATACTCCGGATAATCGAGGACTGCCGTGACAGGCGAAGTGCCGCCCTTTTTGGCCGCGCCGGCCGATTTCATGGCGTCGGTAAGCAAACCATCACGGATATTGCCGGGCGAAGGATTCATCTCGAAACTAGAGCCAACCGCTTTGGCGCGCGCGGCGTAATCGTTCATCAGGTTCATGAAGCGATTGGAGACTTCTTCACTGACACAGCGATTGATGAGGTCCTGCTCGACGCCGCAGAGTTCGGGGAACTCGGATAGAATTCCCTTCCCGCCCAGGGCGACGAGGAGATCGGCCGTGTGGCCGATGGCGGGATTAGCGGAGAGGCCGGAGAAACCGTCGGAGCCGCCGCACTCGAGGCCAAGAGTGAGATGCGACAAGGGTGCTGGCTTACGAGTGGATTGGTTTGCTTCGATAAGACCCAGAAAGGTTTCGCTGATGGCTTCGGAAAGCATGGCGTCTGCGGAAGCTCTTTTTTGTTGCTCGAAGATCAGGAGGGGTTTACGGAAATGAGGATCGCGGAGTTTTAGTTCCTCGAGCAGAATGGCGATTTGCGCGTTCTGGCAGCCCAGGCTGAGGACGGTTGCGCCGGCCACATTGGGATGGTGGATGTAACCGGCGAGGAGGGCACAGAGATTCCTGGCATCCTCGCGAGTGCCGCCACAGCCGGCTTCGTGGGCGAGGAATTTGATGCCGTCGATGTTCGGGAAAATTTTGGGAGAAGCGGGCCCCTGGGGTGATTGCTTGAGTGATGATGTTTTGATCTTTTGGGTGTCGCCCTGGCGATAGAGGCGGGCCAGTTCCGCAACCTGGCGGCGATAGATTTGCGGCGGGGCGAATCCCAATTCTTCCTCGAAGGCTTGCTTCAGAACATGGAGATTTCTGTTTTCGCAGAAGACGAGGGGAAGGACGATCCAATAATTGCGGGTGCCGACCTGGCCGTCGGGCCTGTGGTAGCCGAGGAAAGTTTTCGACTGCCACGGAGAAATATCCGGCGGGGTCCAGCGCGCCGCGCCCTCTTTTGCGTGGAATGAAGCGGAGGCGGGGCGGATGTTGCGCGTTGCGAGCAATTCACCGCGTTGAAGATTCTGGGCGGCTTTGCCGACCAGCACGCCGTACATGATGACGTCTTCACCGGCGGAAAGATTTTGGGTGAGGAACTTATGTTTGGCCGGGACATCGGAGAGGAGAAGGTAGCTCTGGCCGGAGAATTTTACGAGTTCGCCTTTGGGCAAATCGGTGAGTGCGACGAGGACGTTGTCGCGGGGGTCGAGGCGGAGAACTCTTTTTTCGGTTGCGTTGCTGGCTGGCACCTTGAACCTGCCTGTTTGGCCGCTTGCGGCCTGGGAGTTTGCATCTGTGGGCAGGAGAAAGTTTACAACACCTGAGGGCGGGGTTGAGGATTGGAGATCGGAAGTTGGGTTAGCGCGTGGCTAGCATTAGATGGGCTGGGCCAGGGAGGCGGTGGCGAGTGACGTTTTGGAAGCCGGCTTCGCGCAGCCATGCGGCATATTCGTTTTCGCTGTACGTGCTGCCATCGCGCGTCGCGACCAGCATGTTTAATGCAAAGAGGGCGGCCTGCTTGGGCGAGGTCTTGCCGGCATCGAGAATGAAATCGCTGATGACGATGCGGCCGTTGGGCGCCAAGGCGGCGTGAGAGCGCTTCAGGAGGTCGCGATTTTCGTCTGGCCCAAGCATGTGGCAGATGGCGGAAATGAGAATGAGATCGAAGCCCTGGCCGAGCGGATCGGTGCGAAGGTCGCCGGGGCGCGTCTTGATGCGATTGGAAAGGCCTGCCTGATCGATGTGGCGCTGAGCGATGGGGAGAACATCCGGAAGATCCAGGAGTTCGACTTGAAGCGATGGGTTGGCTTGCGCGAAGGCGATGGAGTAGGCGCCAGAACCGCCGCCGACATCGAGCATTTTGTGCAAACCCTGGACGCCCACGGCTTGCACCACGTGCGGGGCACGGGCGCGAGCGTTGCGGTGCATCGCGGCAATAAAAGATTCCGTCCAATCGGCGCCGGAGCCGGCGGATTCCTGGCGTCCCGCAGAAGTTCCGGAGCGGACACAATCCGTGAGCGTGGACCAGCGATGCCAGAGGTTGGCGGTATGCATCATCGCAGCGCGAGCATCATCCGGTGAATTCCCGCCGAAAAATTGCGCGGTAACGGGCGTCGAGTGGAAGATGGCGCCGGTTTTGGTCAACGTGCCCATGGCGACAAGGGCGTTCAGCAACATCTCTGTTGCACGCGGATGTGTGGAGAGCTTGGCGGCTACCTGGCTTGCGGTGGCGCCATCGCCTACGGCTGCAAAAATGTTCAGTTCAATGGCGGTAAGGATCGCGCGACTCTCTTGAAAACCGCGGATGGTGAGGAGGAGATCTTCAGGGAGTTCATGGGAGGCGTTGAGAGATTGTTGATTGGCAGGAGTGGACATGTTGCACCTCGATTGAAATGACAAAGACGTATGTCTTAAATGCACTGCATCTTGCTGCGTGTACCTCAGGGGTTAAAACCCCTGGATTTCCTCGACTTTTCGGCACGGCTGAAGCCGTGCCCTCCCGGTGGCCTTTAACAGGCGGCTTGCGGATGAGCCGTGCCTCCCGGTCGACTGTCATGGGACGGGTAGCACAAAACTGCCGTCCGAGCGGGGCGAATTTGACTTCGCTCGGCTGTGAGACTAATGCTACTTCCGTGGATGGTTCAAGTACATCGCAGATTGATTCACACGGCGCGGGACAAGTTCCACGGACCGTGCGAGCCGTTTTGGTATTGATCGGCTTTACGGCCGTGATTGCGCAGATTGTATTGATGCGCGAGCTGATGGTGGTTTTTTGCGGGAATGAGATGTCGCTGGGGCTGATGCTCGCGAGCTGGCTTGTTTGGACGGCGATCGGCAGCATCGGGCTGGGGCGATGGGCTGCGCGGACGCAGGCGCCTCGGCGATTGATGGCATGGCTCGAAGTGAGCGCCGGGATTGCCTTTCCCTTGGCGATTTACTTGGCGCGCGCAAGCAAGGGAATGTTCCAGGCTGTTCCCGGAGAAATCCTGGGGCCTGGGCCGATGGCTTTGACGTCGTTGGTGATGTTGAGTGCATTTTGCGTGCTTTCGGGCGGGTTGTTCGCGGTGGGCAGCCGGCTGTATGCCGAAGAGGCGAGCGCGACGACGACGGCGGGGTCGAGCAACGTCTATCTATTGGAGGCGCTGGGATCCGGCGTGGGCGGGGTTCTGGCCAGCCTGCTGCTGATCCGGTATTTCACGAGCTTCCAAATCGCGGCGCTGGTGTGCTTACTGAATTTTGTTGGGGCTGCAAGCCTGGTGATTGGCTCAATGCGACGCCGGAGGGTTGTGTGGGTGGCGCTGGTTGGGGCGTTCTCGTTTCTGGTGATCCCGGTGGGATGCCCGTGGCTGGAGAAGATTTCGCTGGAGCGATTGTGGAGCGGATTCGATCTGGTAGCGGCGCGGAATTCCGTTTACGGCAACCTGGTTATCGTGCAGACCGAAGGCACACGGAGCCTGTTTGAAAATGGTTTGGCGGCGTTTCATGTGCCCGACCCCGCGGCTGCTGAGGAGGCGGTGCACTTCGCGTTGCTGCAGCATGCGGCACCGAAGAGCCTACTGCTGATTGGGGGCGGCTTGAACGGGAGCCTTTCGCAGGCGCTGCAGCACCCCAGCCTGGAGCGGATTGATTACGTGGAGTTGGATCCGACGGTGCTGGAATTGGCGCGGGAGTACTTTCCAGCCGAGTGGGCGGCGCTGGGCGCGGACACGCGAGTGCATGTGCACAATATGGATGGCCGACTGTTTTTGAGAACGACGGGTCTAAAGTTTGATGTGATCATCGTGAACCTGCCGGACCCGCAGACGGCACAGCTCAACCGGTTTTACACGCTGGAGTTTTTTCGGGAGGCGGCGCGGAAGCTTACGCCAACGGGAGTTTTTTCGTTTCAGCTAAAGAGCTCCGAAGATTACATCAGCCCGGACCTGGCCGAATTCCTGCGCTGCATTGACAAAACTTCACGGCAGGTATTCCCGGAAGTGGCTGCTCTACCCGGCGACACGGTGCATTTTTTTGCGGCGGCGGGGATGGGAAGACTGACGAATGATGCTCCGGAACTGATGGCGCGGATGAGAGCGCGAGGAATCCGCGCGCAATACGTGGGCGAGAACTATCTTCCTTACCGGATGATGGCGGACCGCATGGCGGAATTGGAGACGGAGATTCGCCCTGAAGCGGGTACGCGGACCAACCGGGACTTCGCGCCAATTGCCTACTACTTTGACGTGGCGTTGTGGAGCACGAAGTTTAACAGCGCGTACCGGCGCGTGTTTCAGACGATGGCGGCGATTCGTTTTGGACGGCTTGCAGCGGGGCTTGCGTTGGGGCTCCTGGGGCTTGTTGGAATCGTGGGCTGGCTGTCAGGGGCGGAGAATCGCGCGCGTGTTAACGCGGGATTTTGCGCTGCGGCGATGGGGTTCACACTCATTGGACTGGAGATGCTGCTCCTGTTGGCATTTCAGGCGATCTATGGATACGTGTACCAGCAACTGGCGATCATCATTGCGGGATTCATGTTGGGGATGGCGCTGGGGAGTTGGTGGGCGTTGCGCGGCGCTGGCCGTGCCACTGGTAGACGAGACGCACGGCGACTCTTCTACCTGCAATTGCTGGCGGGGATTTCTCCGTTGGTGCTGTATGCGCTGTTTGAGGGGCTGGCCGCGATCCAAAAACCCGCAACGGTTTTTATTGCGAGCCAGATTTTGTTCCCGGCGCTGGGAGTTACGTGCGGAATTTTCGGCGGCTATCAATTTGCGGTGGCGACGCGAATCTTTTTTTCAAATTCGGAAGGCAAAAGAACGGGTCCGGGAACGCTTTACGCGTTGGACCTGGCGGGGGCTTGCGTGGGGGCGGTAGTACTCAGCATGTATCTGGTTCCTGTCTTTGGATTTCGGGAAACGACGTGGCTTATGGCTGTGGTGAACCTGGCGCCGGCGGTCCTTGCCGGCCTGTTGGCTTTTGGACGGCGGGCCGTTCCGGCGTAGAAGGTACGGGAGCTTTCCCTTCATTGAAGACAATCGCGGAAAAAGAAAATATGTCGGTACCTTCCTCCTGCCAGGCTTGACGAGATAGCCCGGCTTTTCGACCCAATTCCTCAAGATAGGTTTTGCGGTCCCAACCTTGCTCGGTGGGGACTTGCGGTAGAAAGATTCCTTCATTGCCGCCCTGGACCATCAGGAGACCATCGCGACCGATACGAATCTCCTTGAAGTCCTGCACGTGGTGAAAGGGTGTGAGGACGGAGATTTCGTATTCCAATGTGGGGAGTTCGGTTGTGTCCACCGGAGGAAAGCGGGGATCGCGAAGAGCGGCGAGTGCAGCGGCATCGCGGACAGCAAGATAAAGCGGCTTCTCCGCCGTGGTCAAGCCGATGCAGCCGCGCAGCTCTCCTTTTACCGTGAGGGTGACGAAAGCGCCGCGCTCCTGCTGGAATGCGGAGAAATCGGAGGCCGGCGGCTCGTACATTTTCTTTTCGCGGACTGCCGTCTCCACGGATTTTTTTGCCAACTGGATCAGGGCGTCTTTCTGTTTTGAATCTAGAGAAAACGGCTCGGCCTGGGCAACGCTCTTATCAACGTGGAGCAAGGCTACGGCGCCATAACCAACCACGCGGCTGTGGTCGCCGGTGACATCACCGGTATTCGCGTATTTGAGGATTTTGGCTCGATTGGCGCCGAGGCGCTCGGCCGCCATCATGGTGGCGACGATGGGACCTCCGCCACACGCTTCCCAGATGCGCCTTTCGAAGTTCTGAGACAGACTGAGGTAATCCCATTCCGAGATGGCTTTCAAAGTTTTGTGGTCCATGGCTGAGGCTTCGTCGTAGGTGTGGTAATGCGAGAGATCGGAACTGGCCACGATGAGAGTGTTTGTGCCTTTGACCAATTTGGCGAGAGAAAGGCCGAGGGCGCGCTCTATTTCGTAGTTTTGATCGCCCATGACGATGGGAACGAGCTTGAAATCACCGAGCACAGTCTGCAGGAAGGGGAGCTGGACTTCGAGAGCGTGTTCGCCCTGCTCTTGGGCAGGGGTGTGGCCGCGACTGGAGAGCTGGATGAGCGAATTTGCTTTGGCGAGTTTGGCGGCGAATTCCTTGTCCACCGGGACATTGCCGAGCGGGGTGGCATAGGCATCGCCGTCGTAAACCGAAACGAAGGGGAAGGCCTCGAAATGAGAGGGAGCAATCACGACCACGCGATCAAACTTTTTGCCTTTGAGGAGCGCGTAGCTGTGAGCAGCCACTTTGGCGGAGTAGATGTAGCCCGCGTGGGGGGCAACGATAGCCACCAAGTTTCCTGGAAGTTGTGGGACGGTGGCTTGCGCGAGATCGTCGTCTATCATGCGGCGGAGTTCGTCTGGCGATGCGGGATAGAATTGGCCGGCAACCGCGGGTTGACGGATTACAGGTTTCTCGTCGGCTCGCCTGCTATCACCAGAAAGTTGGCAGGCGCATAAAGCGCACAAGAGGAAAATTGCGAAGCCGAATCCTTTTCTCATGATTTTTCCCTCACAGGGGCCGAGGCGCACGTTGGAACTTTTCATTGCCAGATGCCCGCGATGGGTTGTTGGCAGTATTCGCATTTGCCTTTCCGAAGGTGGATTTCTTGCGTCATCAGGCCGATGCGTTTGATGACGACGCGGCCGCACTTGGGGCAATAGGTGCTTTCCGCCGGATGTCCCGGGACGTTGCCTAGATAAACATAGTGGAGGCCCTCGGCGTCGGCGATGGCTTTGGCGCGATCGAGCGTCTCCTGGGGCGTGGGTGGAAGATTTTTCAGCAAGTACTGGGGATAGAAACGGGAGAAGTGCAGAGGAACGTCCGCACCAAGGTTGGACTTGACCCACTGGGCCAGGGCGCGGAATTCGGCGTCGGAGTCATTTAATGTGGGGACCACGAGATAGACGAGCTCGGTCCACATGCCGAGTTTGCGCATGGTGACGATAGCATCGAGAACGGGCTTGAGTTCGCCGTTGACAACTTCTTTGTAGTATTTCTCCGAAAAGGCTTTGAGATCTACCTTGATCGCATCCACGGATGGGCAGAGTTTTTTGAGGGGATCCTGCTGGATATAGCCGCCGCTGACAACCACGCTCTTGATGCCCAAAGCATGGGCCGCGTCGGCGGCGTCGCGCATGAATTCATAGAAAATGACGGGTTCGCTGTAAGTGTAGGCGATGGCCGGACAACGATTTTGCTGGGCCAGGCTGGCGAGATCCTTGGGAGGCAAATAGCTGCTGCGAACCTGTTCCGGGCGGGATTGCGAGATGTCCCAGTTCTGGCAGAACTTGCAGTTTACGTTGCAGCCCGCAGTGGCGATGGAAAAGGCCAGGCTGCCGGGATAAAAATGGAATAAGGGCTTTTTTTCGATGGGGTCGATGTGCGCGGCGCAGACGCGGGAATGCACCAGAGTGTAGTAAGTGCCGCCGCGATTTTCGCGGACACCGCAGTAGCCGCGCTCGCGATCGTCAATCACGCATTCGCGAGGGCAGAGCTTGCAGCGAGTTTTCTTAAAGGGGAGCTTCTCGTAAAACTGGGCTTCGACGATATAGCGCGAATCTTCGGCGGGTGAGGAGCCCGCTGCTAGAGCGAGAGTGGGCCAGCCAGCGACGCAGGAACCCGCACAAGCAGCAAGACACGGAAGGCTGGCGAGTTTGAGAAATGTTCTGCGATCGTGCTCGGGTGACGGAAGATTGGTTAGAGAATCAAGCACGGAGTCACAAGGCAGAGTGTCAGCGGCTTGCGGTTCGCAGTGAGGATCATGAGAAGAGCAAGTCGCCTCGGAATCGAACACATTCGGTTGTTTGGACATGGGCAGCATCCTTCAGAGGTTCAGACCTCTGTTTGTTCAATCTGGCCTGGGTCATTGGTGCCCAAGCGGTGATTCGAATCGGCAGCCGTCGCAATATAGTTTGGCACACGGTTGAGTTCGCGCAGTGATTTCAAACCATGCTCGGCCCTTTTTTGTTCGAGGATTTGCCAACCGGTGTAATCCAGGGCAACGGGGTCACGCGAAAGCAGCAGCGCGTTGCAGGGCCAAGTCCACTGAGGCATGAACGAAGGGCCACCTTCATATTGGGCGGTGGTGGCATCGCATATATGCAGGCGAACCTTTTGGCGAATGGGCGGAAGCATATTGACGTCGGCAACGTACGGATCGCCGACGGTGAGGTGGTATTTGTTGGGATTGTGGATGGCGCCGAACATGTTTTTGAGGGCCAGGGTCACACCGGCAATGGAATGGTCTTTCAGCACGGGCAGGTTGATGACGGCATCGCAGACCTGGGTGAGGGTCTTCGATAAGCAACTGCCCACGCTTCCGTAAATGGAGAGATCCTCTTCGTAGCCCAGCGTTTCGTTGCCGAAGCAACGGAGGCGGTCCGGGTGAGTGGCAATGCGAAATCCCGCACTTTCCAGGTCATCATTCAGGCGGTCCCAGATAATGATGTTTTTTTGCGGGATGCCGGCGTCTTGCAGACGCTGGCAGACAAGCTGGATGAGGAGGACGTTTGTGGAAATGCCGCGGCCAGCAAGGCCGTTGACCTTCAGCCCCACAATTTCGCCAGGGCGAAACAATTTTTTCCAGGCTTCGAGAGGGGAATCCGTGGAGAAGACGGCGAGCATGGCACGATCGAGCATGTTCAGGAGGCGGGCGGAATCCAAGCTGGAGCCTGCACCGCGGAGTAACGGGTCGCGCGAGATCACGACTTTGGTTTTTTCGCGGGCGGAGAAAAAAGAAGAGAGAGTACGAGTTCCCCTTACGAGCACAGCGCTTGCGGCACAGGTTTTGAGGAAATCCCGGCGATTCGATTGCAGCCAGTACCTCATGGAGGGCCTCGGAGGGTCCGGGGAGCGAACCGGGCGCTTCTAACCCACTTTTACCACTTTGCTTTGTTGGTGGCAAAACGACATGAACATTTGGGGTAGTACGGTGGGAGAAACACGCGAGACTGGGCACTCACTTACACAATTTGCCGGGGGAGGGTGCTCCGCTCCAGTCATGTAGAAAAACATCGGAGACCCCTGGGATGACCTGTTCCCCAGGGATCTCCAATTTACGGCAAACTCGATTCCGAGCGAATGCGCGGGAAACGGCGCCTGCTACCAGGTGACCTTCAAACCCAACTGAAGTTGACGCGGGTCGTAGGCGGCCGTCGGTGTGCCAGCCTGCGTGAACAGAGTGTTCACTGCCAGCACGTTGAATCTGTTGATGATGTTAAACATGTCGGCGTCGGCCTCGAGATGGAAGCGCTCGCCAAACTGAAAGCGGCGACCCACACGCATGTCAGTAAACACGGTCATGGGTGTAATGCCGGTGTTGCGTCCCAAGGTGCCGTACAGGGGCACGGTGACGTTGCCGTCGTACACGCCGTCATTCATGCAAACCGGGAGGAGGTAGCCTGTGGGCGAGTACTTCGACGCTGTGGCGGTGTCTCCGCAAGCATCGGTGGCGGTGGAAGACGCCGCCACGACGGGGCGCTGCGAGGTGGAACCAGTGAGCAGGTTGAAGGGACGTCCAGAAGAGAACTCGATGAGTGGAGCAATGATCCATCCGCCAGCGAGGTGGTTCAACAGGCCATCGCCGGAATGGCGGCCGCTGTTGTAAACACCGCTGAGAACAAAGCGATGTCGCTGGTCGAAATCGGAGTTAGCGCGATCGGCGGCCAGATCGAAGCTGTTCTGAGGGGCAGAGATGAAGTCGGTGGCGTCATCAATGGCGTGGGAGAAGGTGTAGGAGGCCTGGAATTCCAGGTGTTTTCCGGCTCTTTTCTTCAAGACGGAAGTGAACGCGTGATAGGTGGAGGTGCCCGTAGAAACCTGGGTGTTCACATCGGCGAACGGGATGGTTGCGCTGCTGCCCGGAAATGCCGCTACCGCGGCGGCGACGCACGAATCCGGATACAGCGAGGAGAGCGAAGGATTCAGGCCCGATACGCGGAAGAAGCTGAGAAGTGGCGCGGGATAATAAGCGCCGGCCGGGCCGGTGCCGCAGCTCGAAACATCATTCGGAGAAGAAGATGGAGAGAGCGCACCAGCGGCAACAGCGCGTTCCCAATTGGCCATCAATGCATTCAAGTTCTGCGGATTGTAATTCTGCAATTGATAAAGGTGGCGCCCGCCGTTGAAATCATACGCAAGATCCAAGACGAAGCCCGCGCCGAGATCCCGTTCAATCTGCAAGTCGGCTTGTTGGGAATAGGGAGAGCGGAAATTAGCGGCGGTCATGTAGGCGGTGGGTTGCTCCATCAACTGAAACCCGTTGGCCTGCGTCAAGTAACCCTGATTGGTGATGACGGCAGCGATGGAAGAGTTATAGGGATCAAACCGCTGCTGATCCGGCAAGTAGCCCGGCAGGGGCAAGCAATTGGGATTGTCCAGCGAGCCCTGGAAGACGTTTGTGGCGTTCAGAAGGGTTGGGTCGTAGCCGAGCGGCGTGGAAGCCGTGCAGGCCGTACCACCAAACATTTGAATGATTGGGGTGCGTGAGCCATCGTACACACCCGACTGATAAGCGATGGTAAGCGGCGGATGATCATAGAAGATTCCATAGGAAGCCCGGACGACGGTCTTGCCATCCTTCCAAGGATCCCAGGCAAGGCCGATGCGCGGCGCGACGTCCTTGTAATCGCGCGGGATTCCCTGCACGACGCCGAGTGCCTGCTGGGCGGAGGCGGCGAGCGGTGTCGAAGCGTTGAACAGCGGTGTGAGCTGCAAATCGTAGCGTACACCGTAATTCAGGGTGAGATTGGATTTGATCTTCCAGGAATCCTGGAGGAACGGCCCAACGTTCTTGGTGGAGAAGCTGGTATTCGGATTGCCGATGCCCTGGGTGAAGGATTGCGGCAGACCCAGGCCGTAGGCTTGAAGAGGAGAAAGTGAGGGCATGCCGGCGATGACATTCTCGCTGGCGAAAATAAACTGTCCTCCAAATTGGCTGGTGGACTGAATGTTGAGCGGGATATAGCTGAAGTCGCCGCCGAACTTAAATGTGTGATTGCCCTTGGTCCAGGTGGCGGTGTCAGCGAACTGGTATCGCTTTTCCAGGCGATGCAGGTACGCGAGGGTATCGCGGCCGAAGTAGGCGTAACCGGGGATGTCCACGCCAACGCCCTGAGAACCGGGGGCCTGGGCGGCATCGAAACCGAGACCGCGGCGGGCGAATTGGAAACGAGCTTCGTTGAAGAACGAAACGCCATGCAACCACATGTGGGATGCGGCAATGCTCAGATCATGGTATTGCTGCTGATCCGTGCGACTGTCGGAACCCTGGCCCGGCACCTGGCCATCCAGGGAGTTTTCCAAACCGGTCACCAGACTTGGACTCACGTTGACGCGCAAGAAAAACTGTTGCATGTCGGTGAGCTTATGATCCAACCGAAGGCCCCAGAGGCTGGTGTCTTCCTTGACCGGATAATTTCCAATCAGGCTCTCGAGGGGCACGAAGCCCAGGGGCAAAGTTGCGCCGGAGGTGGCAAAGGTCGAAGAACCCGGCACGCCGTTCAGGGCAGTGGAAGAACTCGCACCGACCAGTTGGGCGTACTGCACAGTTTGTGCGTTGACGGGAGTGGCAGGGTTCTCGAGGAACACTTTCTGCTCCGCTGTTCCCAGAACCACCGCACCCGCGCCGAGGAATCGCGAGGCATCAATGTTTGTGAGATTGAAATTGGAGTTTCCGATGGTGGAGAAGCCAGTTTCCTGGCGGCGAGTGGTCTCATAGGAAAGATAGAAGAAAGTGCGGTCCTTGCGGAGAGGCCCGCCGAGAGTGAATCCCGGTTGAACACGAGTGTAAGCAGGGTCAGCTACCGTGCTGAAGGGATTCACGGCTTGGAAGTCCTTGTAGCGCAAGAAGGCATAAACGTCGCCATGGAAGTCGTTGTTGCCGCCACGGGTGACGATATTCACCACGCCGCCCGTCGCGTGCGAGTACTCGGGAGAGAACCCGTTGGTGATGACTTGAAACTCGCCGACGGCTTCCTGGGAAACGGTGGAGCGAATGCCCTTGGTGATGCTGTCCTCGGTGTCGAAACCGTCCACGTTGACGAGGTTGGAGCGGGCGCGGGCGCCGTCAAAATTCAGACCTGATGTGGGCGCGATCGGGTAGGGTGCTTCCCCATCGCGCTTGACCTGGGAATCGATCAAGGAGAACTGAACGTAATTACGGCCGTTGATGGGCAAATTGTCGATGTGTTCGCCGGTAACCGTGTTGGTGGAGGAAGTGCGCTGAGTTTCCAGGTGGTCCGAAGAGCTGGTGTTGATGACGACTTGAACGACTTCGCCGCTGGACTGCAGGACCAGCGGGAGCACTGCGTCCTGACCGACCGTGAAGACGAGTTCGGCGATCTCCAGGGGCTGGAAGCCGTCCGCCTGAGCGTGTAATGCATAGGCACCCGGCGGCAAAGCCGAAAAGCGATAGGCGCCATCTTTTCCGGAGATGGTGTCGCGAGCAGAATTGTGACTCAGGTCCAAGACGGTAATCTTGGCATCCGAGACCGGCTCGCCCGAGGCGGTGGTCACAGTGCCGCGCAAATTCGCGGATGAGACGTTTTGCGCGTGAACTCCGAGAGAGAAGCCCAAAGTTAAAATTAAGAGATAAACCACGATTTTGCTACGCATTTTCAATCACTCCCAAGTCGCGAGAGCCTTGCTAGCCTTCGCGCGACAACCCAGATTTTGTAAAACCGCTGTTGGCGCTTTGGGCGTCAACAGGATGGCCCCTTCAGACCCCGACTACTTGACCGACGTTCCAATCGGCGCGCCTAGACGCGGGCTAGAACTTGAACTCGAGCAAAGCCTTTGTTTCTGAACTAGCCGGTGGGTACTTCCACTTCTTAAGCGCCTTCTCCGCAGCATCCACGAGGATGGGGTGCCCGCCGACAACGTTTGTTGCTTTGATCTCGCCATCGGTGCCAATCAGAACCTCAATCTTCACGACACCGGTAAGATTCATCTTCCTGGCGATATCCGGATATTCAGGCGCCGGACTGGAAATGGGCTTGCGCCCCTGTTGCGCAAATGAAACTGCGACGGTCAAGGCGATAAGGCTTATTAACGCCGCGACCCTCCTCCATTTGGCGAATAATTGATTGGCTTTACCTGGTTTTACATCAGTGCATTCGCTGCTCCGTCGCATTGAGTTCTCCGATTTGTGCATTCAATCTCGAACAGGTGGCGTCCTACTCATTGGTGCTGCGCAGATTCGCCTTCTGTTTACGTTCGTTCGCGGCATGCTCGAATCGAGAAGCGCGAAATCCGGCCCCTGCTGTCCCGCCCGCTGGGCAGCCTTCAGACCATCGTTTGCAATTCCCAAGATGTGGAGCTATCCCTCAAATTCGAGGGATTGCCCGGGACGCAAGGGGCCAGGATGGAATCACCTGCAACCAGCACGCGGAAGCCGTGGGGGAGCGAAAAGATGCAGCGTTCCAAATCCGCCTCTCGCATACTGGGCTATCTCCGGAAAGACGTATATTGGGTGGGTTCCCTAGGTTGATTCACCTAGAACGAAAGGGCAGGTGGGTTTGGAGCATTACTCGGGATCAAAAAGAATGCTTCAAGTCAGAACGACGAAGGGGGGAGCCGGGTGCCCAGGAGGACGCAGAGGGCTGGCGCATTTTTTCCTGTCGGGATGGGGCACGCTGAGGTAACTTTAGGACGGGGCAGACTTTCGTTCGTCTATTGCATCCAAATGTTTACAGATGTCAGGGGGCGTCCAATGAAGAATTGGAGCGCAATTTGGCTGTTGCTTGTGGCATTGGTGTGCTGCGCGCCATGTGCGTTGGCACAAACGGGATCGTTCGCCGGCTCGGTGACAGACAGCGCGGGGGCAGAGGTGCCGAAAGCGAAGATCACGGCGTTGAATCTGTCCACGGGGATTGCCCGAACAGCGGAGACGGATGAATCGGGAACATACCGGATCACGAACCTGAACCCGGGAATTTATGATGTACGCATCGAACACGCGGGATTCAAGAGCGTATTGTTTTCGGGGATGCAACTGAGCGTGGATGAGGTTTTGACTCTGGACGCGCATCTGGTGGTGAGTTCGACCAAAGAAACGGTAACAGTAACCAGCGAAGCGGTGGCGCCGGTAAACTTAAACGACGCCCAAATGGGAAACCTGGTGGACTCGCGGCAGATGACGGACCTGCCGTTGATTCTGCGGGACCCGTATGCGTTGATTCTGTTGTCGCCGGGGGTAGTGCAAAGCAACACGCTGTTTGGCGGGTTTTCCGTGAATGGGCAGCGGGAACGGAGCAACAATTTTCTGCTGGACGGCACGGACAACAACGATCCTGATTTTGGCGGATTCCCGAAGGGACTAACCTCTCTGAATCCGGAAACCACGCAGGAGTTTCGCGTGCTCACGAACAGCTACCTGCCGGAGTTTGGGCGAAATAGCGGGGCCATCATTGACATCGTCACCAAGCACGGGACGAATGATTTTCATGCGGACGCATACTGGTTTGGGCGATATACGGCGCTTTCGGCGAAGGATTACTTTGCCACGAACCGCAGCAATGACCCGTTCGTGCGCAACCAGTTTGGGTATTCGTTTGGCGGGCAGATCTGGAAGAACCAAACGTTTTTTTTCGTGAATGAGGAAATTCAGCGATTCAGCACCACGTTGTTGAATGAGAGTATCGTCCCGACGCAGGCGTTCAAGACGGGGCAGTTCATTTATCTAGGACAGCAGATTAACGTAATCCCGGGCACCCTCAATAGCAACAGCGCCACGGGGCTTCCTCTTGACCCCACCATGCAGAAAATCCTGGCGCTCTATCCAGCGCCGAACGGGCCGATCCTGGACGGAGCGAGAGGGATATTGCACTTTCCGAGCCACTCGTTATCCAACGGCAATAACATCACGGGGCGGATCGACCATGACTTCCGAGGCGGCGGGATTCTTGCCGCGCGCTACACCTACAACGAGTATTCCGATGACAATTACCGGCATCAGGATTTTCTCCCCGGCTTGGGAGGCGTTACCACTGACCAGCACAACGACAATATTTCGCTTGGATTGACATCCACGTTCCGGCAGACCATGTCGAACCAACTGCGATTGGGGTTCAATCGCCTGGAATTCCCGCTGACGTGCACAGGTGTGAATCAATTCAATGCATTAAGCCCTGGCCTCGATGCGGTGGGGAACGGGATGGACTTTCCGATGCCCACGGGCCTGAGCGGTTTTGGGTGCATCTTGCTGGGAGACAGCAGCGGGTCCACACGCGACAGCGGGACGCTGACCGCAGGAGACAGCTTTTCCTGGGTGCTGAGCCGGCACACGATCAAGATCGGCGGAGAATTCCGTGACGCTTACTCGAACAGCTCCAATAACTATGCTTCGCGGACGATGATGGATACCAGCGTTTTTTCAAACTTCGGCATTCCGGCGGCTGTCACCGGGAATCCACAATTTGATAACGACCCTACACTGCAAGACCTGGTTTGGATGTTGCTGGGGGGCGTGGACCTGCAGACGCAAGCGCAGTTTTTCAATAACTCAGGAACACGGACGGCGACCAACGCGCGGCAATTCCGGCAGCATGAAGTCGCGGGCTTCGGGCAGGATTCCTACAAGCTGTTTTCCAATGTCACGTTTACGTATGGATTCCGTTACGAGTTTTTCGGGGTGCCGTCCGTAGCGAACAATCTGTTGTCCACGCTGACGGTGCCGCCGGACGGGCCTGCACCGTTCACTTTCACCAGAGTGGGCGAAGCCGCCGGGCAGGCTCCCCTCTATCACAATGAGTGGAATAACTTCGAGCCGCGGCTGGCAGCGGCGTGGGATCCGTTCAAGAATGGCAAAAGTTCCGTGCGAGCGGGATACGGAATCTACCATGACCGGATTTTCGGGCAACTCATCAGCATGCTGCGAGGCGACCCGCCTTACCAGATGCTAGAAACGCAAACGTGTCCGGGACTATTGCAGTTTTTTCAGGACCAGAATCCGCAGGATTTTGGATTATGCTCGCTGAACGCGCAAACGGCGTTGTCGAACTTCACGCCTTCGCCGATGGTGAACAATTGCGTGCCGCTGGTACCGTGCTCGCCAATCCTTCCATTCCTAGTGGACCCAAACCTGCGGACGCCTTACACACAGACGTGGAATATCGGGATTCAGCATGAGTTTTATCCAAACCTTCTGTTCGAGGTGAATTACATCGGGTCGAAGGGGACGCATTTGCTGCGGCTGGTGGATGGGAATCCGCCACAGTCGGCACTGGTATCCCAGTTGGTGTCGCAACTCGAAGCAGAAGCGGGGTGTGCAAGCTCCCCCGACCCGGCAGTCTGCGACCAGCTTGTGCAGCAGCCGCTGCAATTCAGCAATCTTTGGCTGGGAGCAAGCAACGGTTCCCTGCCCTTCAGCGCGGCGAACAATAGTGCGTTCCTGCAGGCGGAGCTGTACAAGAGCATCGCGAGTTCCACGTATCAGGCGCTGCAGATGAACATCACGAAGCGGTTCTCGCATGGGTTTGCGATTCAAGGGGCGTATACGTATTCGCATTCGATCGACAACGCCTCTGACCCGTTGGTTCCCGGTTTCGGGAATCAATCCTTCCCGCGGAACTCCCTCAATTTGGGGCCGGAGCGCGGCAATTCGGATTTCGACGTACGCCACCGATTGGTTATGAATTATTCCTGGCAGCTTCCGTTCGGACGAGGGACGAAACGCTGGGCGGACGGCGTTTCAGGAAGACTGCTGGAAGGGTGGAACCTTTCGGGGATAAGCGTTTTCTCGAGCGGATTACCGTATGACGTGTTTACTACCGTGGACACCGAGCACACAGGATTCGCGGGGCGCCCTGACTACAATCCCACGGCGACGGTGACACCGAGCAGCACTCCGCGCACACAGACGGGTCCGTTGGCAGGGTACTTCAGCGATCCGCTGTTTGGATCCGCCGGGAATATCGGGCGGAACGTATTCCGCGGGCCGGGAATCAACAATACGGATTTTGTGACAACGAAACGAATCAGTATCAGCGAACGGACGAAACTCGATCTACGATTCGAGTTCTATAATCTTTTCAACCGAGTGCAATTTAATCAGCCCTATAACATCTTTACTCCTGGCGGTGCGGGATTTGGCCAATCCACTTCCGAGTATATCCGGCCGGATTTTACTACCGGGGCACGGCAGATACAGTTGGGGCTGAAGCTGACGTTCTGAAATAGCTGAAAAGGCGCAAGACCTGAAATTCACTGAAATCTGAAGTCGCGGAGGGATTCCTCCACTTCGGGACGGCAAGAGGCGCCGTCCCTCCGGTCGGAATGACAACATTGCTTGTGCTTTGCCGAGCAGGGGTCGAGCAGTGCTCGACCCCTGCAAAGGCGCACTCGCTTATTGGCGGTTGATCAGGGGGCAGTGGCGGTTGTGCCGGTGTATTGGTTGATGTGCTCGAGATCCTTGAGGTGGTCGTACCAGGTGAACTTCAGGATGATCGAGGTGATGGCCACGACGGCAAAGGTGATGGCCGCAGTGCGCAGTCTCCACGTGACGATGTAGATGGGCAGGGCGACCAGGGAGATCTGCCAAACAATTCCAACCACAATGTTGAACATATCACGGGGAAAATCCTTGTTTTTTTGGAATGAGGGATCTTCCTGCTGCACTTTCTTCAGGATGGGACCCCAGAAACCCCAAGGGCGGACGCGGCGGTAGAAATCCTTCAAGACTTCTTCATCTTCAGGCGCGGTCAAGTATGTGCCGAAGAAGCAGCCGAGGAGGGATAGAAGGAAGACAACGCCGAAGCCGACGGAGACTTCCAGATTGATGGAGTGGGCGCGGCCGAAGGCCTGGAGGGGTGCGATCTTTGTGAGCAGGGCTGGAATGGTGAGCGAGGCAGAAATTCCGGCGGCCATACCCCAGAAATAACCGTAACCGTTGAAGCGCCACCAATACCATTTCAAGACATTGGAAGCGGTGTAGCCACCCCAGAGGGCGGTGACGATCCAGATGACTACGTTGTTGACGCTGGTAACGTACCAACCGAGCAAGACGCCGAGGAGAACGACCATGAAAGAGCTGAGGTAGCTGAGGCGCACGTAGGTCTTTGGGGTGGCATGCGGATTGATGAAGCGCTTGTAAATGTCGTTGACGAAATAGGGAGGAGCGGCGTTGACGGTGGCGGCGAAATTGGACATGTAGGCTGCCAACAGTCCGGCGATGAGCACGCCGAGGAGGCCAGCGGGAACGAAACGACCGAGGGCGTAGGGAAGAATGCGCTCGAAATCCATGTTGGTGCCCATGCCGCGGATCTGGTCGCTGAAAAACACAAGGGCCAGCACGGTGAGGCCGGTGATGAGGAAGTAGCGCGGGAAGGTGAGCACGACGTTGACCCAGCCGCTCATCATGGAGGCTTCGCGCGGATTCTTGCAGGAGAGAACACGCTGCATGTCGTAGTTTGGCGCAGGGCCGGCCATGCTGATCAAGATGCCTTTGAAGAGAAGCATCATAACGAGAAAGCCGAAGAGGCCGTAGCCGTCCTGGGCGATGCGAGCGTTTGCCGAGGGCACGAGCGTGGACCAGTCTAGATTCAGGTGCCAGCCGAAGAAGATGTTGTCCCAACCGGCGGGGATGAAGTGCTGCAGGGTGCCGGGTGCGACCTTCATCATGGCGATGACGCCCACGGCGAAGGAAGCGACGGAGAGGATGCAGAACTGGAGGACTTCGGTGATGACCACGCTGAACATGCCACCCTTGATGACGTAGAGGGCGGTGATGGCGATGAGCAGGAGGGCGTATTGATTCACGCTGAGATGCCAGGGGAGGAAGGTGGCGGCGAATTTGCCGATGCCTTTGAAGCCGTAGGTGAAGAATCCAATGATGCTGATGAAGGCGTAGATGACGACGATGATGTGGGCGAGTTGCGCGCCGCGGCCCTTTCCGAAGCGCGTCTGAATCCACTCGGCGCCGGTCATTACATTCGAACGCCGCAGCCAGGTGGAGAGGTAAACCATAAGGAAAACCTGGTTGAAGGTGGGCCAAAGCCAGGGGATCCAGACACTTTTGACGCCGTACACGAACATCCAATAGACCAGCAGCATGGTGCCGCTGATATCAAACATGCCGGAAGCGTTGGAGATGCCGAGGATCCACCAGGGCATGACGTTGCCGCCCAGGAAGTAGGCTTTCATATCGCGGGAGGCGCGATGGGAAACCCAATAGCCGATGAGGACGGAGAGAGCGAGATAGGCAACGATGATGGCGATGTCAATGTAGTGCAGATGCAAGGTACACCTCAATTGGTGCGGTCTGCCGCGCAAGGTGCTGCGTTTGCGCGGTCAGTTTGTCGTGCGTGTCCGAAATAACACTTTCCACAAATCCATGCGGCGGCAGGCGCAGGAGTTTCTGAAGTGATCCCATTGCGCGTAGCGGCCGCGAAATCTCTTCATCAAGGAAGAGTGCCCGCCAGCAAGAACACCAGCGGAGCCTGCCAATTGATGGCAATCTCGTTGCTTGCGTAAGAGGCCTGGTCATCGGCGTAAATTTTCGCCGGCGGCAACCCCAGGGGCAGTTTTCTGAGCACATCATCCTCGCGGCCAGCATTTGGTCCCCCGGACAGTAGTCCCGGCCAAGGTTCGGGATTCTTGTCCGCGCCGCTGGGCCGATGATGTGGGTGATGGTATGGGTTTGCCCCCACCTGCGTCACCCAGGAAATGGAGAAAGTATTGCGCCCGAGGAGATAATGAAGATTGTCTTGCGCGCTTTCGACAAAGCTGGGATCGGGCGCGAGCAGGTTGGCGACGAGTAACTCCATTCCATAATTTGCAACTACGCCGTTTGAACCCCAGACATAATCATTCGTCAGCAGGCTCACGTGATAGGAATTCTTCCTGGTGCGCTCGACGATCGCTCGCGCCGCTGCGGCCGTGCGCTTGCGGATGTCCGCGACGACCGCGGGGTCCGCACCCTTTTGCGAGCTGAGGGCGTAGGTCCACAGGCCTAACGCCGCAACGTCATTCCAGCTTTCCGTGGAAGGGGCTTCGAGGCTGGGACGAAAATCAGGATATTGCTTGACGAAATAGTCGTTGAAGGCGGCTTCACCGGTGGTGCGCCAGAGTTCAGCGGCGGCCCAAAGGCGTTCGTCGCCGCAGTAGTTGTCGCCATACATGCCGGTGCTGATCCCCTGGGGATTTTTGAAGGTCACGTTAGGATACTTCAGTGTCCAGAGCCAGGCCCGACGCGCTGCTTCCAGATTGCGTGCGGCGAACTTAGGGTCGAAGGGCTTATAGACACGCGCGGCAATGGCGGCCACAGCGGCGAGATCGGCGGTGGCACAGGTGCTTTTGTAGGGAGCCTGCCCGGTTCCAATCACTTCGCTCGGCAGGTTGTCGTCTTCGGGCATCACGAAACCGGGAAAATGTTCGCTGGTCTGTTTGTGCCATGCGCCGCCGTCTTCATCCTGCATGTTGAGCATCCACTCGAGGTTCCAGCGGATTTCGCTCAGGATGTCCGGGGTGCCGTTTCCGGTTTCTGGGATATTCAATTTGATGCTCTTTACTTTCGGTCCGTAAATTTCCCAGGTCCAGAGAAGCGTTCCCGTGGTGATTCCAGAGTTCACGACGTAACGGCCATAATCACCGGCATCGTGCCAGCCGCCGATGTTGTTGCGCTCGCCTTGCTTGCCGGAGGAAGGATGAAACTCTCCCTTCAAGTGGCATGCGGCGTGGGAATAGCCGGGAAATTCCGGACCAAGATCAACTGAAGTACCGCAGCGCTGGCCGTAGAAAGCACGCATAGCCAGATAAAAGGTGTGCGAAAAGACATCGCGGCGGATGGAAAACGTCCAACTGCGCCCCACTCCGGGTACGTCGAGGTAATAAGTCCCGGCAACGCGCAACTTCGCAAAGTCGGCGAGTTGCACGGAATCGCCCGTATCGGAGTCGAGACTAGGCGGCCCGAGAGTGCCCTTGAAGACGGTGGCATTGTCCGTGGCGCGTTTCACTTCAAAGGTCTTTGCAGCAGATGCGGTAACCACGGCCAGCTTGGGAGCACCGGGCAGGTAGCCCACCTGGTCCACTTTAATCTGGACGCTCCCTTCCTCCGCTGGATAGGCCGCTTTCATTGCCGCCAGGATGACAACGGATAGAAGAATGAAAGAGATAGGGAGAGTTGACAAGCGAGCTTGATGGCAGCGTCTGGAAGTTGTGGTCATGGCGATTCCCTGGTCGCGGGCGAGTGAATCAAGGGAGCAAGCCTCTCGTTATGGAGCGAAGAGTGACGGTGACAGGCCTCACATGGTGGCGTGATTTCGGGCACACTTCCCTGAGCTACGCACCCACGTGCTGCGGGCTTGTCTATATCTACACCTCAAATTTGTTCCGTGCCACTAAAATATCGTTATACTAGTGCGTCTTGCCAGTTCCCCTCAATCCGGACAGGGAGCCGCCCTTATGAAATACGGCTACTTCGACGATCAGAACCGCGAATACGTCATCACACAACCGGATACGCCGTTGCCATGGATTAATTACCTCGGCTGCCAAGCCTATTTCGGAATCATCTCCAATACCGCCGGGGGCTATTCGTTTTACCGGGATGCGCGACTGCGGCGCATCACACGCTACCGCTACAACAATGTTCCCTACGATTTTGGCGGACGCTACATCTATGTTCGCGATGATGCGAGCGGCGAATTCTGGTCTCCTTCCTGGCAACCGACGCGAAACAAAGTGGAGGAGTATTCCTGCCGGCATGGAATGGGATACACAACGATTGGATCGAAATACAAGGGAATTGAAGCGCGCACGCGTTATTTTGTGCCGCTCGACGAGAATCTGGAAATCTGGCAAATGACGGTGACGAATCACCGCGCGCAGGCCGCGGAGCTATCCGTATTCTCGGTGGTCGAGTTCTGCTTGTGGGATGCGCAGGATGATTCCACAAACTTTCAACGCAATTTCAGCATCGGGCAAGTGGAAATCGAGGACGGCGTAATCTACCACAAGACGGAATACCGCGAGCGGCGGGATCATTTCGCGTATTTCGCGTGCTCGGAAAAAATCGCCGGGTATGAAACGCAGCGCGAGGCTTTTCTGGGGGCTTATCGCGGGTGGGAGAATCCTGCGGTAGTCGAGCGCGGACATGCGTCGAATTCTGTCGCTTACGGCTGGGCTCCCGTTGGCTCACACCACATCAAGGTATCGCTCAAGCCCGGCGAATCGCGGCAAATCGTATTTGTACTTGGGTACCAGGAGAATCCGCGGGAAGAGAAATTTGATCCGCCCGATTCGCAAGTCATCAACAAGAAATCGGCGAAGGCGGCGATCGCCAAGTATCGTGTTGCGGCGAATGCGGACGCTGCGTTCAAAAGGCTTGGTGAATACTGGAATGAGTTGCTGGGGCTGTGCCAGGTGGACACGCCGGATGTGCACACGAACCGCATGGTGAACATCTGGAACGCGTACCAGTGCATGGCCACGTTCAACATGTCGCGCTCGGCGTCGTTCTACGAATCGGGAATCGGGCGCGGGCTGGGCTTTCGCGATTCGAACCAGGACCTGCTGGGATTTGTGCACATGGTTCCGGAGCGCGCGCGTGAACGGATACTGGACCTGGCGGCCACGCAACTTCCCAGCGGCGGCGCTTATCACCAGTACCAGCCGCTGACCAAGCGCGGAAATAACGACGTGGGGAGCGGGTTCAACGACGATCCCCACTGGCTGATTATCGGCGTCGGCGCATATATAAAGGAGACGGGCGACTGGAGCATCCTGGATGAGGCGGTACCTTACGACAATGCGCCGGGATCGGAAACGCCGCTGTACGAACATTTGCAACGGAGTTTCCGGTACACACTGGAGCGGCTGGGGCCGCACGGGCTGCCGCTTATCGGGCGCGCCGATTGGAACGATTGCCTGAACTTAAACTGCTTTTCCGACTCGCCGGGGCAGTCGTTTCAGACCACAACGAACAAGGAGGGGAAGGTCGCTGAATCCGTGTTCATCGCCGCGTTGTTTTTGCTTGCCGGGCGGGAGCTTTCGGATATTGCCAAGCATCGAGGGCTCGGCACAGAGGCTTGCTCGTACTTGTGTGAAGTCGCCAAGATGGAGAAAACGATCCGGGAGCATGGATGGGATGGCGAGTGGTTCCTGCGCGCTTACGATGATTTCAGTCGGAAGGTTGGGTCCAAGGAAAATAGTGAGGGCAAGATCTTCATTGAGACGCAGGGATTCTGCACGATGGCGGGCGTGGGCCTGGACGATGGGCTGGCCGCGCGAGCGCTGGAATCCACGCGGAAGCTGCTGGCCACGAAGCATGGGATCGTGCTGCAGCAGCCGGCATATTCAAAGTATTACCTGGAATACGGCGAGATTTCGTCTTATCCGCCGGGCTACAAGGAAAATGCGGGGATTTTCTGCCACAACAATCCGTGGGTGATGATTGGCGAAACGCGAGTGGGCAATGGAGACTTGGCTCACGATTACTACACGCGGATTAATCCATCGGCGCGCGAAGAAATCAGCGAGGTGCACCGCTGTGAGCCATACGTTTACGCGCAGATGATCGCGGGGCGCGATGCTCCCACGCATGGGGAGGCGAAGAACTCGTGGCTAACCGGAACCGCGGCGTGGAACTACTACGCCATCACGCAATGGATTCTGGGGATACGGACGTCATTCGATGGCTTGCTGATCGCGCCGGTGATTCCGAAAAGCTGGCGGGGGTTCAAGGTTTCGCGGAAATTCCGCGGCGTGAATTATGAGATCGAAGTGAAACGAGCGGGAGACGGGAACCAGATTTCGCTGGAAGTGAATGGAGCGGCGGTGCAGGGAAACCTTGTGCCATTGCCGGCGCCGGGGACGAAAGCCGTGGCCGTGAAGGCGACGTTGCGTTAAGCTGCGGCGGGTGGCATCAGCGAAAGAACATTGCGCCACTCGGTTTGTTCAGCCTCACAACGAAAACGGGAGAGGGATTCCTCCGCTCCGGGACGGCAGAGTGCGCCCTCCCTCCGGTCGGAATGACAGTCTTGGCTAGATATTTTCACGACGCTTGATTGAACAAAAGGCGCTCTCCTGCAAGAGGAGACGACATGACTTACACAGCGGCTAACTCGCGTTACGACAAGATGCAGTACCGGCGTTGCGGACGCAACGGGCTGCTGCTGCCGGCCATTTCGCTGGGGCTTTGGCACAATTTCGGCGGTGTGGATTCCTTTGAGAATTGCCGGAGCATGCTGCATCGCGCGTTCGACCTGGGCATCACGCACTTCGACCTGGCGAACAATTACGGACCGCCTCCGGGATCGGCGGAAGAGAATTTCGGGCGCATCCTGCATAGCGATTTTGCGGCGTATCGCGACGAGCTCATCATCAGCAGCAAAGCCGGGTGGGATATGTGGCCGGGGCCGTATGGAGACTGGGGTTCGCGAAAATATTTGCTGGCGAGCCTGGACCAGAGCCTGAAGCGAATGAAGCTGGAGTATGTGGACATCTTTTACTCGCATCGCCCAGACCCGCAAACGCCGATTGAGGAAACCATGGGCGCGCTCGAGCAGGCGGTGCGCGCGGGCAAGGCGTTGTATGCGGGGATCTCCAGCTACGACGCGGCGCAAAGCGAGGTGGCGGCCAAGACGCTGCGACGGCTTGGAACGCCGTGCCTGATTCATCAGCCGCAATATTCCATGTTCGAGAGAAAGATCGAGGGCGGCGTGCTGGATGTATTAGAGAAGGAAGGCATCGGTTGCATCGCGTTTTGTCCGCTGGCGCAGGGCTTACTCACGAACCGCTACCTTAATGGCATTCCGAGCGATTCGCGGGCTGGCAAGCCCAACACTTTTCTTAAGAAAAACGATGTTAGCGAGGGCCGACTGGCTCAGGTGCGCGCGCTGAACGAGTTGGCGGAGGCACGGGGACAATCGGTGGCGCAGCTGGCGCTGGCGTGGGTTTTGAGAGATGCGCGCATGACCAGCGCACTGATAGGAGCGAGCCGCGTCGAGCAGATTGAGCAGAATGTTGCGGCACTGGATCATTTGAAGTTCTCAGCCGGGGAACTGCAGCGGATTGAGAAGATTTTGGCGGGGTGAGCCCTGCATGGGTCCCGAGGAACCTGTTTTTGTTTTCAACGCGGAAGAAAAAGCAGATTCATCGCACAAAAGACGTGCGATGGAAAACCGTACCTCGCTCTGCTCGGAATGACATGTTCCTTTAATCAAAATCTACAATTCTGGACACTAGGGCGTTTTTGGCTGCATGGCGGCGAAGAAAAACTTTCCGCAATCCGTGGGAGCGAAGGTGTCCCAGGACGAGATTAGTGAGGGCTCCCATTCGGGGTCGAAGACCCAAGCGATCCAACTGATCCCCCTGCCTTCCAGATATTTGACGATCGAAGGGCCGTAGTCCACGGAGTCTGGATTCGCGCGTGGGCCTGTCCAGAAACCAATTTCCGTGGCGATGATGGGGTATTTGGCAGCGGCGAAACCGAAATCCTCGTCCCACTTGGGCTCCCAGGGTTTTGATCTTTTGAACGGATAGGGGTGCGTGACGTAGGCAATGCCCTCGGCTGCGATGGGGCGATCGTGCAGCGGCGTCAAATCGTAGGCCCAGTCGAATCCTGCCACCAATTGAATTTTGCCGGGATCATAGGCGCGGGTGAGCGCGATGAGATCTTCGTTGGTGTGCTTCCATTCGTCCCAGGAGATTCTGCCGAGCTGATCGGAATAGGAGGTCGGTTCGTTGAAGAGTTCATAGAAAGCGACGGTATGGTTTCCGGCATAGTGGCGGGCGATGACGCGCCAGAAGTTGGAGGTCTCGCCGGGCGAGGTGTTGTACATGGGATCCTGGAACAATTGGGAGTTGAGGTTGCCGATGGAGTGCCAGTCGATGTCGATGTACATGCCGAGCTCGGTGCACCATTCGACGGCCTGGTCGAGCAAGGCGAGATATTTCTCTGGGGTGCGTTCGCGCCAGGCAATGGGATGGACGGGAATGCGGATCAGCTTGGCGCCCGTCTGCTGGACCTTGATGAAAAGCTCCTTGCTCCAATGGCCTTGATGTTCGATTTTGTCAGGATCGGAGATGGAGACCCCGCGAAACAATACGGGGTGCCCTTGCGGATCGACAAACTGGTTGCCGCGAACGGAAATGAGAGGCAACTTCGTGGCATCGGGACTTTTGAAGGGCTCGCCGGGCGCGCGATCATCCCACCAGCGGTGGTACTTCGTATCCTTTGCCGCCGCCGCGTTTTGCGCTACCGCAGAGCAGGGGCCACACAGCAGCGCGAGAGTCACAATAACAACGCTTAGAACTACTTTCATCTCTGGCCTCCCAGTGAAAAACAAAATCGGGTCTGCGGAGTGAGAGCTGGCCTGCGATGAATCTGCAGTTGTGCAGAACCTACTGCGGGGTCCTCACTTGTGAACCTTGCCGTGCTTCGCGGCTACCGAGCGCGCGGCTTTCAAGATTTCGAGATTCTTTTTGATCAAGGCGATGCGCTGCTCGACGCAAGCGAAACTGCGGAGCGGGTCTTCCGGGGAGTTGATGGTGTAATCGAGCAACTTTTCGACTGTGCTGGTGGCTACGTTGAGGCGGGTGTCGGAAGCGCCGTAGTAGATGTACACGTCGCCTTTCTTCGTGGCGATCCAGCCATTGCTGAACGTCACGTTGGAGACGTCGCCGATGCGCTCCTCGCCCTGCGGCGCGAGAAAGTATCCCGCGGGGCGATGCGTGATCACGTACGGCCTTTGCGTTTCGGTTAGGAATGTGTAGAGGACGTAGCGGAGTCCCGCCGCGGTGTTGCGCACACCATGCGCCAGGTGCAGCCAGCCTTTGGGCGTTTTGATGGGCCCAGGACCCAGGCCGTTTTTGACTTCCTTGATGGTGTGGTACTCGCGATTATCCATGATGATTTCATTTTCGATATTCGCGCCTACCATGGTGTGGCAGAGTCCCCAGCCAATCCCGCCGCCTTTTCCCGCTTGAATGAATTCATCCTGGGGCCTGGTGTAGAGGGCGTATTTCCCATCCACAAATTCCGGATGCAAGACGACGTTGCGCTGCTGGGGCGATTTGGTGCGTAGATCCGGAAGGCGTTCCCAGTTCTTCAGATCTTTGGTACGCGCGATGCCGCACTGCGCCACGGCTGAAGAGGTGTCCCATTGCGGCGCTTTGGGATCCTTGCGCTCGGTGCAGAACAAGCCGTAGATCCAGTCATCCTCGTGCCGCGTCACGCGAATGTCGTACACGTTGGTGTCCGGGTTGTCTGTCTCTGGCATTAGGATGGGGTAATCCCAAAAGCGGAAGTTGTCCACGCCGTTAGGGCTTTCCGCGATCGCCAAAAAGGATTTGCGGTCGGCGCCCTCGACGCGGGCAAAGACGAGAAATTTGCCCTCGAATTCCATAGCGCCGGCATTGAAGGTGGCATTGATGCTCATGCGCTCCATGAGGTGGGGATTGGTTTTGGAATCGAAATCGTAGCGCCAGAACAGCGGGGTGTGCTCTGCGGCCAACACGGGATGGCGGTAGCGGTCGTAGACGCCGTTGCCGGTGGGGGCCTTCACATTCTTCCGCGTGATGAGTTTTTCGTGCTGCCGGAAGAGTTCCTGTATTTTCTTTCTGTATTGGGCTTCGCTCATTCGTGTTCTCCGATGGTGGGGACACGGTCCGCACGCACAATCTTCAGACCGCGTGTTTGGTAACTAGCTTGTCCAAGCGTTGCATCACTTCAAAGCAGGTACGGCTGTTGTGATAGGGGCACTTCCAGGGATCCACTTTATACTTGTCGTTACTTGGCGTCCCGTCGCGCGACACCTTCCAATACCACTCTCCGCGCTGGTGATCGACGATGAATTTGTCGATGAAGTCCCAACTCCTTTGCGCGGCTTTCAGGAAATAGTCTTTCCCGGAAAGTTCATAGGCGTTAAGAAATCCCACAACGGCTTCGGCCTGTGGCCACCAGTGCTTGTCCGTGTCGAGGATTTCCATGTCTCTGCCTTCGTAGAGCAAGCCGCCATCGTTGTCGATGCCCTGGTCGAAGACCGCCTGGGCGATGGCGAGGGAAACTTTCCGTGTTTCCGCGAGAATGGCGGTTTCGCCCAATACTTCGGCGGCTTCGCAGAGGAGCCAACTTCCTTCAATATCGTGGCCAAAGGAAAAGCGGTCCGAGTGGTCGCGCCAAGCTTCGTCAAAGAACATCCGGAAGTGGCGGGTTTGCGGGTCAACGATGTGGTCCAGGAAAATACGGATAAGCTCCCGCAGGCGCTTGCGGAGACCATCGTCACTCCAGGTACGCAGAAGATTTGTATAAGCTTCCAGGAGGTGGAGGTGTGTGTTCATGGATTTTTTCTCATCCATGTCCGCATCGCTTAGCCGCTGTTCGCCCGCGAGTTTCCAATCGCGCTCGTACGTCTCGAAGTACCCGCCGTTTCTTGCGTCATGGCTGGTGTCTTCAATCCTGTGGTACAGAGCAATGGCTTCTTTAAGGGGTTCGTTTTCCGCGGTCGTGGTGGCGTATTCGGATAGGGCATAGATGGTGAAGGCCTGACCGTAGATGCGTTTTTTGGTGTCAACGGGGTTGCCCAGGTGGTCCACCATCCAATAGACACCGCCAAATTCGGGATCGCAGAAATGGCGCCGCAGATAGTCGTACGCCCGCCGAGCGGTCTGCAGGTAGAAGTCTTTGCGGTAGACTTGATAGGCCTTCGCGAAGGTCCAGAGGATGCGGGAGTTGAGGATGAGACCCTTGTGGGCGAGGGGGTCAATCGTCAAGTCATTGGCAATTTGACCGCGAAAGCCGCCAAATTCATTGTCCACCGCGTACTTCAGCCAAAACGGCAGAATGTCTTCCAGCAACTCCCGCTCAACCCGCTCGCGCAACAGATCCATGACGGCTCACCTATTCTCTCTGAGACTGCCGACGCCATAGCTAGTGCCCGTAGATTTTTGCGCACGTGCAGGGAGTTAGGGGACTTGCGTCCCCGACTGCGGCCTGTCAGCCCTGCTGGAGCGGATTGCGCGTTCATGGTCCCTGTGGAAAGACATTACAGGATTGGCACTCAGACTGGAATATACGCCCGGCCCGGGTAAAGTCAAGGCTGGATAATCGTTACTCTAAAGGGGAATTGCGCACTCAGACCTCGCCGATGCCAGGGTACGTTGTATTGCGGCGGAACCGTACCCCTCCCAGGCGAGAGCGGGGAAGCAAAGTTGAAGGGCCGGCGGTAAGGCGTGCCAGCCAGCCCAGATTGTCCTAAGTGAGAGAGATGAGATTGGGGTGCGGCAGTTCTTGCTCTCTCAGGTTTCCGAGGGTTCCGGGGCGGTGGCAGCGCCAAAAGATTGCAGTGCGAGATAGCTGGGGCCGAAGCGGCGGATGTTTTCCAGTTGGCGATCAAATTCGTTCTCGTGCCCTTCTTCGTCGCCAACGAGGCGCTCGAAGAGTTGCTTCGATACGGCGTCGGCGTTGGAGCCGCAGTTCTGCGCGGCGGCGTTGTAATCGCGGGCGCTGGCCTGTTCCATTTCGATCGCCTTGGCGAGCATCTTAGCGGGGTCGATGATCGGCTCAACCGGCCCAGAGGTTTCCATGTGGACATCCCCTTTGAGGAAGAGAATGCGCTCGGCGAGGGCCTCGACATGGCCCATTTCCACGATCGCAGTGCGCTTGAAGAGGCTCGCCAAGGGCGCAAAACCAAGATCGTCCAAATGGAAGTGGAAGTACATATATTGGTGGACTGCCGCGAGTTCATCCGCCACCGATTTGTTCAGCAACTCGATGCTTTGCTTGCTATTCACGAGAATGACCTCCGTTAAGTGAGCTGCAACCTTAGGGAAACCCAGAAATCAAAAATGCCGCAAGCGTCTCGACTGGACTACGTTTTGCTTCATGGGCGGCCGTTGTGGCCAGTGTAGTTATGGTCCATGAATGCGAGGAAGGATAGTGCGTGCGTCACAAGGGTTTGGTGGGCGTTATCCCCTATCCTTTCAGGGTGAAGCGATAAAATGGGGTGGGGAAGAGAATCGCGCCCTCGTTTGGATCCATGGAGCTTGCCGGAAATGGGCTGGTATGGCTTAGAATCGAGGCGTGAGCTGCGCGCGATTGTCGCTTTTCATTTTGCCGATTGTCCTATTTCTTTCTTCTTTGGTGGATTCCACGCCGTCTGACGGGCAACTGCAGCGGGCGGTTGATGAAGCAATGCACGGACATGCGGGCGCGATCGTTGTGGTCGACGTTGCGTCTGAGAAGATACTGGCTGCCAGGAATTTGGAGGTTGCTTCGTTGCACAATGAGGATGGTATGCTTGCGCCGAGGGCGCCAAATGCAAGAGCAGACGAACCGAGCGAAGGCGCCTGAGCCATCCGCCCGCCTGACGCATGAGCCGAGGGTCCAAACAAGAAGTTCCGATTAAAGGATAGATGATGATGAGATCGCGCATTGGCGTACTCCACTTACTTTTTCTTGCCGTACTGATTTTTGTGCTCGCACCACACAAAAATACCCAGGCAGAAGAGACAAAAAACCATGTGGTTTGGCAAATCGGCGAGTTCGACCAGTCGTCGAAGGAGTTAGGACGGGATTTCGACGCGGCGAGCCCGGAGTTCCACCCTGTGTTTATTGTTGGCCAAAGCAAGAGCACAGATTGGCCGGCATTCCAACTGTGCACGGTGAACGACGCCGGCGGAAAGCATAGCAGCGCTTACACCGTTGTATTTGATTTGCCGAGCCCGCCGGAAGGAACGTACACCCTGGTGATCTCCGTGCTGTTAAACCGCCCGAGCGTGCCGAACCTTCTCGTGGAGATTAACGGACACAAGGGGCTCTACTACTTTGACCGGAAAATCAGCTACTACGCAGGAGACGATGGGGTGGACTCGCCCATTTATGGTGGCGATGAAGTAGAAATCAGAATACCGGCGCGATTTTTTCTTAAGGGGCAAAACAAGCTGGTCCTGACAGCGGTTGAAGATTCCGAAAATCGAGAGGCAGGAGCAATGCTGCTTTACGACGCTCTGCGGCTAACGCAAGGTCCAGCCCAGCAACCGAAGCCCACTGCCGCCGTAAAGCCGACAGTCTTTTATAAGCAACTACAAGATCAGATGTATGAGGTCACTACCGTAACGGTGACCCTGGCCGAAAAACTGCACGCCGGAGATGTGGATCTCCTCATTGGGGGGAAGCACTATCGGAGCGCGCTGGCAGCCACGAACGAGTTCGGGCAACAGCGTTTCCAATATGAGGTACCTGAATTCGCGGGCGAGACAACCGCAAACATCGTGATCCGGGCAAACCGGAAGACGTATCACTCGAAGATGACGATCGCGCCCGAGCGCAAGTGGACGATTTATTTTGTTCCGCATGCGCACCTGGACATCGGGTTCACCGATTATCAGGCCAAGGTCAGTGAAGTTCAGAGCCGCAACATTGACAAACTGCTGCAGTACTTGCCGCCAAATCCCAACATGCGATTCAGCCTCGACGGCTCGTGGGTGGTGCAGAACTATCTGGCCACGCGAAATGAGCAGGCTCGGAAGGATTTTCTGAAGCTTGCGCACGATGGAAAGATAGGCATTCCGGCGCAGTATGCAAACCTGCTAACGGGTTACGCCAGCCTCGAGGAGTTGATCCGGTCATTGTCGTACACGCATTCGCTGCATCGTTCCGCAGGCATACCGTTTGAATACGCGAACATCACAGATGTTCCCAGCGTCACCTGGTCGTACCCATCTGTATTGAGCTCTGCCGGGCTGCGCTATTTTGCGGAAGCGACGAACAGCGACCGTGGACCGATCGTGCTTTACGGGAAATGGAACGAGCGATCGCCTTTTTGGCGGGAGGGCCCTGATGGATCGAAAGTGCTGATGGCGAATACACGCCAGTACTCGCAACTCTGGTTTGTGTGCGATCTGCCACCAGAGATTGGGAATTGCCGCCAAGGGCTCCCGGGTTATCTGCAGCAATTCGAGTCACCCGATTACAAGCCTGACGCGATGCTGATGTTCGGCAGCCAATTTGAGAACACCGATGTGCAACTGAAGGAAGCCGACTTTATTGCGAGATGGAATGTCCTGTACGCATTTCCGAAAATCAGCCTAAGCACGTTTCCGGATTACTTTCACTACATCGAGCGAAAATTCGGGACACAACTCGCTAGGGTCACCGGAGATGGCGGCCCCTACTGGGAAGACGGCGTGGGTTCGGACGCCGCAAACACGGCGCGAGATCGCAATAACCAGTCGCGCGCTGTTTCCGCGGAAGAACTCTCGACAATTTCCACATTCTTGAATCCCACGCTCGCTGCTCCCCGGCAATTGATTGACCGAATGTGGACGAATCTGCTGCTGTATGCCGAGCACACTTGGGACTCCTGGGACTCAATATCGCAGCCCGACAGCCAGGAGGCCGTCAGCCAGCTTGCGACAAAAGACCATTACGTATCGGAAAGCCAGCAGGCCGTGAACTCGCTCGTCGAGGAATCGTTGAGCCAAATTGCCGACCAGATCCACATGCCGGCGAGATCGTTGGTCATTTTCAATACTTTGAACTGGACGCGTAGCGAATTGGTGGAGCTGGATGTGGATCGCGGCACAGTTCTTACCGAATACGGGATGAAAACGCCGATCCAACTTGAGACTCTTCGCGAGTGGGCAGGGTACCGGCACGTACGGTTTCTGGCGAAGGACGTTCCCGCAATGGGGTTCAAGTGCTACTCGGGGCAGGAAGGGCATGAAAGCGAGACAGGCGGGGAAAAGTCAGCGAAGGAAACGCCGCAGGCGCTACCAGACACGATGGAAAATGCATTTTATCGAATTCAAGTGGATGCGGGGACGGGCGCGGTGAAGAGCATTCTGGACAAGCAGCTCAATCGTGAATTGGTGGATGCCGGGAGCCCTTACCGCTTCAACCAGTATCTGTATGTTGAGGGCGGGGGGAAGCAGGACACACAGATCGTGCACATGAGGCAATCGCTGCCGATTGCGCAACTGACAATTACGCCATCCTCAGGCGGGCAAATCACCGGATGGCGAACAACTCCATTCGGACAGATTCTGACTCTGGAGGCGAAGGACGTGAACACACCTTCGGTGCGCACTGAAATTATTCTGTTCAACGACGAGAAGAAAATTGAATTCGTGAATTATGTCAACAAAACCGCCGTGCGAGAGAAAGAGGCCGTTTACTTCGCGTTCCCGGTGGCGGCGGCAAAACCGGCGTTCACCTATGAAATTCAAAACGGCTGGGTGGATCCGAGCCGCGACATGCTGAAGGGCGCGGGGCTGGAATGGTTTTCCGTGGGCCACTGGGTGAAAGCCTCGGCGGGCGATTGGGAAGTGGCCATCGTCCCGCTCGATACTCCCCTTGTGACCCTGGGCGACATCAACCGCGGAGTTTGGCCACAGAAGTTTGAGCCCAAGAGTTCCACGATTTTTTCGTACGTATACAACAACTATTGGCACACGAATTACCGCGCGGAGCAAGGTGGAGAGGCCATGTTCCGTTACGTGATGAAGAGCGGGCCATCACTCAGCCCCGAGGAACTGGGGCGCTTTGGCCGTGCCGCCATGACGCCGTTGGAAGCGGACCAGATCATAGACAACGATAAAGTGGGCAACCCGGACCGGCCGCTTGAGCCGGGCGCGTTGAGCTTCCTGCAACTCGATGCTCCCGATGTTGTAGTCGAGAATTGGAAAACCGCAGAGGACGGCAACGGTACGATACTTCGGCTGCTTGAAACCGGGGGCCATGAGAGTAAGGCGCGGCTGAGTTTCCCGCTCTTTTCCGTGAAGCGAGCGTGGATTTCGAATGCGGTTGAAGAAGATCAAGAGGAAATCCCATTGGCGGAATCCTCGCTCGAGGTATCACTCAAGCCGCATCAGATTGTGACGCTGCGGATTGTCGCGCAATTGAAGCCGCGATCATAAAAAAGAGGGCGCGAAGAAGGCGTTGGGATTATCGGCGCAGTCTGGACTGGAATGGGCGCGTCAGGCTAGGAGGACTTCTACGCCGGCGGACTCTAGCATTTCCTGGAATTCGGGATCTAGCGAAGTATCAGACACTATAATGTCGGCCACATCCAGCGGAGCGAGGTGGATTACGGAGTTGCGCCCGAATTTTGTGTGATCGGCCAGGATGATCACTTTGCGGGCGGCCTCGATCATTTTGCGCTCGGGTGCGACGACGAGGGTGTTGCTATTGCTGAAGCCTGAGGCAGTCACTCCGCCAATGCCCATGACAAGCACGTCGGCCGTAACGTTTGCCAGCATGTGCTCGCAAGCAGGGCCGAGCATGCAACGGAGACGCGGATAGAGATAGCCACCGGTCAAGGTTACTTCCACCTGGCGGGCATTACTAAAAACTTCGGCGATGGGCAGCGAATTGGTGATGACTTGCAAGGAACGTCTAGCAAGAGCGCGGGCCGCTTCGGCCACCGTCGAGCCACCATCGAGGATCACGGTTTCATTCTCCTGGATCAGGCTGGCGGCGAGAGTGGCGATGCGGTGTTTCTCCTCGGCCATGTGCTCGCTCTGCCAGGCAAAATCGAGGTGATGTTCGCGGGGTTCCATGGCCATGGCGCCGCCATAAACGCGGCGGAGGACGCCCTGGGTTTCGAGGGTTGCAAGATCACGGCGAACGGTGGATTCGGAGACTTCGAGGCGAGTACAGAGAGTGTCGAGGTCGAGGAACTCTTCGGACTCGAGCAAATCACGGATTCTGCGTTGGCGGACGGCGCTATTCATGCGATGTTCGGCTCAATATTTCCGGCCCGGCGATCCGAGCACACGGCGATCTCAGCCGGTTGATTTCCTTTTGAGAGCGGAGATTACGGCATCGGTCACGGATCTTACGATAGCTTCGATATCGGCAGGAGAAAGGGAGGGCCCACCGGAACCAGGAGGAGACGGAAGCGCGATGGGGTTTTCCGGTTCAGGCAGGTCACCCAACTGGCATTCCTGCATGCCAATGCGGGTATCGGGCAGACCGAGACGCTGTTTCACCTTCATCAGGTCGGCGACCTTTTCCGCCGGGATAAAAGAAAGTGGCGCGCCCAACTGACTGGCGATGAGAAGGGTCCAGCAATAGGTTTCCAGAACTTCGGCGTACCATTCGGCGTGAGTGACGGTGTCTGCCCAACAGACGATGCCGTGATTCGTCAACAGGATTGTATTGTGTTTCTTGACGTAGGGAAGAATCGTCTCCGCGAACGCTTTGGTGCCGGGGGTTTCGTAGGGAGAAATGGCAACCCGGCCTACGAAAACTTCGAATTCGGGAACGATGCAGGTCGGTGGAACGCGGCCTGTGATCGCGTAAGCGGTTGCGTGCGGCGGATGGCAATGGACGACGGCCTTCGCCTCTGGCACTGCCTTATAGATTTCAAGGTGCAGGAAGATCTCACTGGTGCGGGGCGGGCCGCCGGTGAGCTGGTTACCGTCGAGGTCCACCAACGACATATCCGCTCGCTTCAGATCTCCCTTGCTGACCAGGGTTGGAGTGCAGAGAACGGCGCCGTCGGCGAGGCGGTAGGAGATGTTTCCCCCATTGCCGTCCACATATTGCCGCTGCCAGAGTTTCTTGCCGACTGCGATGATTTCATCCTTAATTTTGTTGGCTTGCGGGGAATTCAGCAAGGCATTCCAGTGAGACTTGCGGGGCCGGGGCGCGCGGTTGGATGAGGTTCTGTCCATTGTGAGTGCACTACCGCGCACTAGCCGGGGAGCAAACTCCGTCTGTCGGTAGTGCTCTTCTGACAGAACATGACCGACTATGACTGATTGCCACCAAGATATCATGGTATATGTGTACTCTCAAGCACAAAAGTGCAATACCAGTCGTGAGTTGAGTAACACTTGTCATCCGCCGTGAGTGGAAAGAGCGGGGAATCCGGGATTATCCCATCGCTCTACGCGCGCACCGCCGGACAGGCAACCCCAAGACCCAGGTACCAAAAACCGGAACCTGGGGCACCCTCCGCGGCTGATCGGTTCGAGGGAACGGAAACATCGGGAGATTCGCTCTACAGCGCGTGCTTCAAGAAAAAGAGTTGAGAACCCGGGCCACCCGTCCGCAGGATTGCAAGCGGAGACGGTCAGAAGTACAGTATCGGTCTACCCGGAAAAGGATACGGAAGACCCGGTAAAGTGCGCGGTGTTGTTCTACCACCCCAGTCGACCGAGCGCGAATTCCGTACTTAAGTTGGAGTCCGAATTGAAGGTGAAGTGAAACCCCGAAGCCGGGGAGCGAGTAAGGTTATCTGGCGGCGCTGTTGGGAAGTGGAGGTGGGTGCCATGTTTCTGGACTTTTATGGGATGCGGGAGCAGCCGTTTGGCGTCACGCCAGACCCTGCGTATCTCTATGCGAGCCACACGCACTGCGAGGCGCTCGACTCCTTGACCGAGGCGATCCTGGGCGACCGGGGATTCCTGGCGCTGATCGCGGAACCGGGCATGGGCAAGACCACGCTGTTGTATCAACTGCTCGAAGGGCTGCGGGAGAAGGCGCGGGCCGCATACCTGTTCCAGACACAGTGCAATTCACGCGAATTTTTCCAATACCTGCTTAACGAGTTGGGAATCGATGCGGCAAACATGGGCCTGGTGGCCATGCACAACAAGCTGAATGAAATTTTGTTTGCCGAGATGCTGGCAGGCAAGCGATTTGTGCTGATCGTGGATGAAGCGCAAAACCTGGACGAGGCAACGCTGGAAACCATCCGGTTGCTTTCAAACTTCGAGACGCCGCACAGCAAATTGCTGCAAATCGTTTTGGCAGGACAGCCGCAATTCTGGGAGAAACTCCGGCGGAAGCAGATGGCGCAACTGTTGCAGCGCATAACGATGGTGCAACATCTGGAGGCGTTGAAGCCGGAAGAGACCGCGGGTTACGTGAAGCACCGGCTGAAAGTGGCGGGGCATTGCGGGGAAGGATTATTTGAGGCGGAGGCGTTGGCGCTGGTGGCCGAGAAGAGCGAGGGCGTTCCGAGAAACATCAACAAGATCTGCTTCCGGGCATTGCTGGAAGCGTACGCGAGAGGGCGCCATACGGTGTCCGCAGAGATCATCGAGAAAGCGGCGCGAAAGCTGGAGATTGTGGCCCCTGCTCATCCGTTAACGGCACCGGCAGCGATGACGGCGTCGGCACCGCTCATGGCACAAGTGATGACACTGACACCGACGGCTGTATCCACGGGCAAAGATGCGGCGGAGGGAATCGGAGTACCGGCGTTACCGGGGATTACGTACAAGCCGGTGGCGAGGTTGAGCTTGCCTAGATGGAGTCTTTGGGCGGGCGGAGTGGCTGGTGTGCTGCTGTCAGCGAGCCTGGCCATGCCGCGAAACGTGCTGCCGGGAATGATGCTGGCCGTGCGCAAGGAAGTGGCGGCAACCAAGAATTTGATAGAACGCAAGATAGGCGATGATGGGGGGCGAAAATCAGTTGTCCAGGAAGCGGCGGCGAGCGGCGTATCCAGCGAATCTCAGATGAGCAAGGGCGGCATGCCATACGTCACTGCGATTCAAACATCGGGCACGGAAAGCGATGCACGGGTCGTGGTGATGCTGGATGATGCGGTGCAGTACGAGTCGGCGCGCATTAGTTCGCCGGACCGGATTTATTTTGATCTGTACAAGGCGCAACTGAGCCCGTTGGTCAGCCAAAGGACGGTGGCCAGCGAAGGCGGGCTGCTGAAGTGGGTGCGTGCTGCACAGAATAAAGATGAAGTGGTTCGACTGGTTCTGGATGCGGATGGAGCAAAGGAATATTCGGCCCAACTGCTCGCGGACCCTTACCGGCTGGTGATTGATGTACACGGGCAAATCGGGGCCGGGGCGAAAGAGGGTGAGGGATTGGATGCGGGGCTGCGCAACGTGGGCAGCGCGCTGCCCCATGGTAACGGCAACCAAGGGAGTTTTCACTCGCTGGCGCGGGAATTGGGGTTGAAAATCAACCGCATTGCGATTGATCCGGGCCATGGAGGGTACGACACGGGAACGAAGGGACCGCACGGTCTGCTGGAAAAAAACCTGTGCCTGGATGTGGCGTTGCGGCTGGGGCAACTGATCGAAGAAAACATCGCGGATACCGAAGTGGTGTACACACGAAAGGACGACAGGCACGTGCCGCTGGAAGAGCGCACGGCGATCGCCAATAGCGCCAACGCGGATCTGTTTATTTCGATTCACGCGAATTCCAGCGAGAGCCAGGAAACGCGCGGAGTGGAAACATACTACCTGAGCCTGGCGGGTTCGCCGGAATCCAGGGAACTTGCAACGCGCGAAAACGCGACGGCGGAGAGTTCGCTGCACGATCTTGGGGAGTTGATCAAAAAGATTACGCGCAACGAGAAGATCGCGGAATCGAAACTGCTTGCGGCGGACATTCAGAACACGCTCTCGCAGGGGCTGCAACTGGTGAGCCGGCGAGAGACGAATCGCGGCGTGAAGCAGGCACCCTTCGTGGTTTTGACGGGTGCGAACATGCCCGCGGTGCTTTCGGAGATTTCGTTTGTCAGCAACGCGAGCGACGAAAAGCTGCTGCAAGAGAGCGGGCAGAGACAGCGGGTCGCCGAGGGCCTATACCGGGGGATTGCGGCGTACCTGGAGAGCTTGCACAGCTTGCAGCCCAATCAGCAAAAGCTGGTGAGTGAGAACAGCGGCAGCTCCGCACCGAGATTCGCAACAGCAACAGCCGGTGGTGCGGGACACCAGCGCTAAATCTTTCATAAGACTGCAGGCGTACATTCAGGCTGAATTTGGCCGGTGCTCGAAATGCGCGTCAGGAACGCACAGCCGGCTTGCGCACTGAGATCACCGAAGCCGTATATCGGTCTCCCCTAAGCAGCGAAACGCTATATTCGATGGGCACATTCTGTTCGTCGTAAGTCGTTTCCTTAATGATGAGCAAGGGGCTTCCCACTTGTGCTTCGAGTTCGCGCGCTTCTTCCTCGCGGGCATTCACAGCGCCAATCAGCTCTTCGGCCCATTGCAATTTGCGATTATAGATATGCTCGAAGACGTGATAGAGCGACTGCTTCTCCAAGTCCTGTTTCTCTATGCCTGCAAAGAGTCTAGCGGGAAGAAAGCTCGTCACTACAGCGACAGGTTCTCCATTTACGTAGCGCAAGCGGCGCGCACAATAGACGCGCTCACCCGGCGTGAGTTTAAGGGCTTGCGCAACATCCAATTCCGGACTGCCAACTTCCATGCGCAGGAGTTTGGCGGAAGGATGAAGACCGCGCCGGCGCATCTCCTCGCTGAAACCGCGTAACTGCTGGAAATTCCAGGGAACGCGCCCGGATCCGATGACGGGGCGTTTCCCTTTGGCAATTACCAGGATGCCTTCCGCGCGGAGTTTCTGGAAGGCCTGGCGAACCGGCATCTTGCTGATGGCAAGATGCCGGGCGATTTCGCCTTCGGAGCAGAAGGTCTGGCCTTGTTTCAGCTTATCCTTCTCTACCAGGGCGCGAATCTGATCGACGATTTGCTGGTAGAAGGGAGTAAAGCTGTGGTTGTCGAGGGCGAGTTGCAACTTATCGAGGGCGACGGGGAGGAAGGGGGAACGAGTGGCAGTCATCGGGAGTCCTCCGGGGAATCAACACCTAGATACATAGTATACTATGATACTACCATACAAGAGACATGGATAGCAGGAACCAGCGGCGAAGTAGAGACATTAAGATATCTCCATAACTAATGTATTTACATATGGTTATATAAGCAACCGGCTCGCACCCCATTATGGAAGAGAAATATTAACATTTCTCTTGACACCATATACGCATATGTAGTTCAAGCGGCGTATTGGGGTTGAAGTTTGCGCTCGGAGACACAACATATGCGTTCACTGAAGACCGTACACTCACTCTGGATCGTTTCTTGTTCGACCTTGTTACTGGCCTTACTCCTGACTCTCACTGGGGCAGCGCCTCTTTTGGCGCAAGTGGAGTCGGGGAAGGTGCTGGGCGAAGTGCAGGATAGCAGCGGAGCTGTAATCAAAGGGGCCAAAGTCAGCGTCACCAATGTGGACACAGGAGTTTCGCATGAAGTGACGACCGGGGCCGGCGGCGAATACGCGGTGACGGAACTGCAGCCCGGAAACTACACGGTGAGCGTGGAACAGGCAGGGTTCAAGAAGGCGGTACAGCCTGCGTTCAAGCTGGACATCAACCAAGTTGTCCGCGTTGATGTGACGCTGGTGCCCGGCATGGTGTCCGAACACATTGAAGTATCCGCTGTCGAGCCGCTCATGGAATCACAGACCTCTTCCACCGGTCAGGTCATTGAAGAGACTCAGGTGCATGATCTTCCCCTGAACGGGCGCGATTTCGTGCAGCTTGCCTATCTGAGCCCGGGCGTCAATCAGGGCGAGGTGGGCGCGGTGCAACAAGGCGGAATTCCGGAGAACGAGCGGGGCAACGGCTCGATTCACGTGAATGGTTTGATGGCGACGAACAACAATTTCCTGCTCAACGGTTTCGACAACAACGAGCAGCAGATCGGATTCGAGGTTCTACAGCCGCCGGTGGAAGCGATTGACGAGTTCAAGGTGCAGACCAGCAACTTCGGTGCGGACATTGGCAAAGGCGGAGCGGTTGTAAACGTGGTGATCAAGTCCGGGGCGAACAATTTCCACGGCAGCGCATTCGAATTCCTGCGCAATTCGTACATGGATGCCAAAAATTTCTTCGATGACCCGAATACACCCATCGCGCCTTTCAAGCAGAATCAATTTGGGGGCACAATTGGTGGGCCGATCCTCAAGAACAAGACCTTTTTCTTCGTCGATTATCAGGGCACGAGGGTTCGCGAGTCGCAGACCTTTATCTCCACAGTGCCGACCGGCCCCGAGCGCACGGGTGATTTCTCTGACCTGCTTATTCAAGATTCCCAAGGAAACATAATTGGTGGCCAGATTTTCGATCCGCTGACGACGGACCCCGTCACGAATCAACGGACGGCCTTTCCGGGAAACGTCATCCCTCCGTGCGTGGGTACCACTCGCCGAAGCGCCACGGGCGGAAGCTGCCTGGATCCTGCAGCGATGAATGTGATGAATCTTTTCCCGCAGCCAAACATTGCGGGAGCGGGCAATGCCAACAATTACCTGTACAACCCGGTGGCCAGCAACAATCAGGACTCCTTTGACACTCGGGTGGATCACCAGTGGCGCTCCGACAGCATCTCCGGGACGTTCAGCTTTGGGAATGTCGATTCCATGCAGCCGGACCCATTCCCCGGCAAGGCTGGAGGAGGTTCCTTCTCCGGGAACATTCACAACAAGGCGTATGTCGCGGGAATCAATGATGTGCACTCTTTTTCGTCCACAAAGATCAATGACTTTAAGATTGGCTATACACGTTATGTCGTGAACGCCGTTCCCTTTTTTGCCAACGAAGATTTGGCTACGGAGTTGGGAATCCCTGGCATCAATGTTTCCGGAAATCCGAACACTGGCGGCATGCCAAATATCATGATTTCGGGATACAGCGCGCTGGGAAATCAGGACTGGTTCCCCGAGATTCTCAAGGAAGACAACTATCAGCTAAAGGATTCCTTCACGTGGACCCACGGGCGCCACTCGTTCAAGGTTGGCGGAGATGTCATCCGGCGGCAGCATGGTTTTTTCCAGACCCAGAATCCGCGGGGCGATTTCACGTTTGACCAACAATTCACGGAAAACATCAACGACACGACGGATGATCCCGGCAGTGCGCTGGCGAGTTTTCTGATTGGCAATCCCATCTATTCCTTCCGCGACGGGCTTGCCGGTTCGTTTGGGATGAGTTGGTGGGAAGTCAGCACTTATTTCATGGACGATTTCCGGGTATCACCCAAGCTCACGCTGAACCTGGGCCTGCGGTACGACATCTACACGCCGATGGTGGAGGAGCACAACCGCATTGCGAATTTTGACTTCGCTACGGGCGAATTTGTCGCCCCCGGCACGGCCGGGGCGAGCGATACCGGCAATGTGCAAACAAACTATAAGAACTTTGCGCCGCGCATCGGATTTGCCTACACCCCATTCAACGATTTAGAAACCGTCCTGCGCGGCGGTTATGGCATTTTCTATAGTCTCCAGGCGGATCAGAATGATGCGGAACTGGCGTACAATCCCACCGGCCTGTTTGGGAATCAGACCATCCAGTTCAATGCCAATTCCATCCCGAACCTGCAACTCTCCACAGGTTTCGCCACTCCTTCCGATCCGTCCGGCAGTCTGCCAGCTTCCAGCTTGACTGATCCCAGTGGGCGAGCCAGCGCTATTCTCTTTCACAATCCCACGCCATCCATTCAGGAATGGAACCTGAACGTGGAGCGGCAACTCGCCAAGAACACGATTCTGCAAGTGGCCTATGTTGGTGTGCATGGTGTCCACCTGACTTACCTGCGCAATTTGAATCAGGCGCTTCAGCCGCTGGATTCCAATTTCGAGGTTTGTCCGACCCCAACGGATCCCTACTGTGCGGACGGCCTGGGTTCGAATTACGGCAGGCCTTACTACAACACGGTCCCGCAAATTGCCGCGATTCGCACATCCGCCAATGACGCCAGCATGATTTCCCACAGCTTGCAGGTCCGCTTTGAGAAGAGGCTCTCCACAGGATGGACCATGCTGGCCAGCTACACCTTCCAGCACAGCATTGGCGTGGCCGACGAAGATGAAGTGGTTGGGCCTGAGCCGCAGAACACCTACGACATGCGGGCGGAGCGTGGCGACGTCAGCCCGGATTTCCGGCACCAGTTCACCGCTGCGTGGACGTACGAATTGCCCTTTGGCCCTGGCAAGCGTTACTTGAATTCCGATGGCCCGGTTCGTTGGGTCGCGGGTGGGTGGCAACTGAACGGAATTATCACCATGTATTCGGGCCAGTCCATAACGCCGCTGCTCTCCTATGACGACACCAGCACCGGCTCCGGCGGGGCCCGCCCCAACGTTTATGGGAATCCTTACGCTTTCAGCAACGCCACGGAGGCGGGATGCCCCACGAATTCGCAGACGCTGCAATGCTGGTACAATCCCGCGGCTTTCGGTCAGATTAGCCCCACGACTTTCAACTATCCGTCGCTCGCCCCAGGCCAGACTTTTGCGCGCCTGTATGGCAATGCCGGCCCCGGAAGCCTTCGTGGCCCGGCGCAGTACAACGTGGACTTTTCCGCTTTTAAGGAGTTCAAGTTGAGAGAATCTCTGAGGCTGGAACTTCGTGGCGAGGCTTTCAATCTATTTAACACTCCGCAGTTCGCCCCTCCCAACAACACCGTTGATATTCCGGGCCTTTCCGGCTCGATCAGCAGCACCGTGCATTCATCGCGGCAACTGCAAGTCGCTGCACTGTTCAGGTTCTGAGAGAATCCATTGCAAGTCTCCTCTCAAAGAGGTCATATGACTCATCACAGTAGTGGTTGGCTCAAAATAGGTCTGCTTGCGTGGGCCGTGCTTTTTTCAGGTTCCGTTGCAACCGCTCAAGATACCAAGCCGCTGGACACTCACAAGCTGGCTGCCGTGCATCTTGACGGCACGTATTTTACGCGCGAGGGCAAGCGCTTCATTCCCGTGGGGGCGCACTGGGTGCCCGCCAAGGCCGCGATGCAGTGGCCGGTGCAGTGGGATCCCAAGGACATCGAGGCGGACTTCGCCAAAATGCACGAGCTGGGATACACGATCGTGCGATTTGACATGGTGTGGCCGTGGTTCGAGCCGCGCCCGGGAGATTACAACCCGGTCGCGTTCCAACAGTTGGACTATTTGGTTTCACTGGCGCACAAATACCAGATCTATCTGCACCCCAGTTTGTTCATCGGCGGCGAAGTAGGTGAAGCCTATTGGGATGTTCCCTGGCGGCATGGGCGACATCCGCACGCTGATCCAGAAATGCTGCGGCTGGAGACGAATCTGGCGACGGAGTTTGGCCGCAGGTACGCGCAGGAAACGGGAATTATTGGCTGGGACCTGACGGATGAGCCGCCGTTCTGGATCGTGGACGGCCAGACAACGGACGCGATGGCGATCAACTGGACGCGACTCATCGCCGATGGCATCCGGAAATACGACAAGCTGCACCCCATCGTTGTGGGGACGAGCGGCCAAGAGTTAACGCACGGGCCATTTCGCGCAGACGACATTGCCAGCAGCGTGGATTTTTTCAGCGTTCATCCCTTCACACTATACGTCACGGATTTGTTTCCAGATCCCCTGTTGTCAGTGCGAGGAACCTACGGAGCGGCGTTTGAGATTACGCTTTCGCAGGGCGCCGGGCATCCGGTGATGATTCATGAAATGGGTGCTTCAACTGCGCAGTTCTCGCCGGAGCGGGTGGCGACTTACGACCGGGCGCAAATGTATTCCGGACTCGGAGCGGGGAGCATTGGTGTGGATTTGTGGTGCTACACGGACGCTTCGCCGGAACAGTTTCATAAAGCGCCCTATTTGCGGACGCCGCAAGAAACGGGTTGGGGAATGACCACGTGGGACCGTCAGGATAAGCCGCTGGCCCGGGAGTTTAAGAAATTCGCGCACGTGGTTGTGCAGCTTGATTTGACGGGGCTTGCACCTGCGCCAGCGGACGTGGCCGTCATTATTCCCGAAGAATGGGCCAAACCGCACGGCGATTTTTCACGCTTAGGTTTGACGGGGCCGGAGGTCACGCCCTACGTGTCACTTTCAGATGGGGACGCAATGCCGGGGAGGCCGCAACCGGACACCAGCGCAGTGAACCACTGGCTGATCAGTTCAGCGCTCAGTTCCTTCGTTCTGGCGCGGCGAGCGGGACTTAAGGCAGATTTTCCCCGTGAGTACAACGATTGGGCCAAACACGCCATGGTGTTTTTGCCTTCACCGATTACCAGCACGGATAACACGTTTCTTGCGCACGTGCACAGCGATTTTTATGAGAAGGCGCGCAAGTATGTGGAGAACGGCGGCGCTCTTTATGCCTCTCTCGCAGCCGACGGAGCAGTTCCGCAGATGGATTCCCTGTTTGGGGCCCGCATGGTGGACCGGGTTGTCAGTTCGGAAGTGACTTTAAAATTCGTGGAACCCTTCGGCGATTTCAAGCCGGGAGACACGCTGCACTACACCGTGCCCTCGGCTTCAATTCAATCTTGGGGGACGCTGCTGGAAGTGAGCAGCGGCAAGGTGATTGCCGTGGACCAGGACGGCCATCCGGCGCTGGTTACGAATCAAATTGGTTCGGGCAAGACGCTGTTGAGCGCTTACCCACTGGAACATTATCTGGCGGAAGTACCGGCGGTGTTTGACAAGCCGGAAGACACACACCGTTTGTATGCCGCTTTCCGCGATTGGGTGGGGGTGAAACCCGCGTTTCGGGTGGACAACCCACCGGTCGAGCTGTCCGTACTCGATGGAACAGCTCGCGGCTACGTGGTCGCGGTAAATCACAGTTTTGCAACGCAGAAGGTAACTGTGCATTCCGCGACTCCCGTGCGCACCGTGTCCCGGATCGCGGTGGACGGTCCGAAAGCGATTGCCATGGATGGCTCCAGTTGGCGCTTGGAGATCGCACCGTTCGACGCGGTGATCGTGGAGTGGAAGCGATGATTGCCGGCGTTGACATTGGAGGAACAAAGATCGCGGTGGGGATGGTTGACAATGATGGGCGCGTCCACTCGCGGTTTGAATCAGCGACGTCAGCTGACTTGGGATACAACAAAGCGCTGGAGCGGACCGCACAAATGTTGCGGGACGCATCAGCTAGCGCACATGCGAAGATCACTGGAATTGGCATAGGTTCCACGGGGCCGATTGACCCATTCTCCGGGGAAATCGGCGAGGTCAATTTTTTCCCTACGTGGAAGGGCGAGAATCCAGTGAAAGACCTGGAACGCATTTTCCATGTATCCGTGGCAATCGAAAATGACGGGGATGCCGCGGCATTGGGCGAAGCCAGTTGGGGCGCGGGGAAGAATAGACCGCGGTTGATTTACGTAACGATTGGAACCGGCATCGGCGTAGGCGTGATCCTCGACGGAAAAATATACCGCGGTGTGGCGCAAGCTCACCCCGAAATCGGCCACGTGTTGGTTGATCCATCCGGCCCGAAATGCTGGTGCGGCTTTCATGGCTGTTGGGAATCGCTGGCGGCAGGGCCAGCGATGGTTGCATGGTTCCAGCAGAATGCACCTGCGGATTACCCGAACCTTTCGGAACTGACGGCAAAACGAATTTGCGAGTTGGCGCGAGGAAAAGATGCCTGGGCGATGCGCGCGGTGGAGCACGAAGGCCGCTATCTCGGTTACGGCGTAGCAAACCTGGTGACAACGTTTGTCCCCGACGTAATCGTGCTGGGCGGGAGCGTGATGAAGAGCGCGGACCTGTTCCTGGGAAAGATGCGCGAGATTGTCGCGTCGAGTTGCGCATTCGTTCCCTATGAGAAGACGGAATTGGCACTGGCCTCATTGGGAGAGGACGCAAACCTGATCGGGGCAGCGCGAGTGTGGCATCACAGGTTCGGCGCAATGGGAGATGGCCGTGGTTCCTGAACTTTCCGGGGTGGACGGAGAATATTGCCGCGATGTTCTGGACCAGCCGCGGGCATTGGAAGAGACCGTGGCGGGATTGCAAGTGTCCGCCGAACTGCAGGGTTTGCTCGCGCGGGCGCAGAGAGGCGAGTTTCGTCACGCGATTCTGACGGGAATGGGCTCCTCGTTCCACGCGCTTCACCCGCTGCAATTGCAGCTAATCCAGCATGGGATTCTGGCGATGGCCGTCGAAACGTCGGAACTCGTTCATCACGAGAACAATCTGCTCTCGCCTGAAGCGTTGCTGGTGGCGGTTTCACAGTCGGGACAGAGCGCGGAAGTCATCCGCCTGCTGGGCCTGAATGAGAGAAAATCTCCTCTGATTGCGATTACGAATACGGCGGACAGTCCCCTAGCGAAGCGCGCCGAAGCGGCCATTCTGACACGCGCCGGAAATGAGTTTTCCGTTTCTTGCAAGACGTACGTGACCGCGCTGGCGGCCTTGAACTGGCTGGGTGACGTTGTGTGCGGGCGCGATTTGGAGGAGAGCCGTCGCGAACTCCAGAGAGCGGCGCCTGCAGCGCAAGATTACTTGAACAGGTGGGAGCAGCATGTACGAAGCCTTACTGAAGCGCTTCATGACGTGCGTAACTTGTTCTTCGTAGGAAGAGGGCCGTCGCTGGCGGCGGTGGGGACGGGCGCGTTAATCATCAAGGAATCCACTCATTTCCCCGCGGAAGGAATGAGCAGCGCGGCATTCCGGCATGGTCCGTTCGAAATGCTCGGAGACGAGCTCTTCGTGCTGGTGTTTGCGGGAGCCGATAACACCCGAGATTTAAATGCCGGGCTGTTGCAGGATATCCGCGAACAACGTGGCCGGGCCGAATGGGTGGGAGAAGATGCCAGATTCGCACCGTGCGCGCTTCCGGCGGCGCCGCACTCGATTGGACCCATCCTTGAAATACTCCCGGTGCAGATGATCACGTTGGCGTTGGCGCTGCGTGCAGGCCTACAGCCGGGGCGCTTTGCCCTGGCGACCAAAGTAACTACGAAGGAATAACCGACCATGCCAAGCTCCATGCCACGAAAACGGTATCTGGTTGCGCTCGTGTTCCTGATCTTCTTTGTGATGTCGTTCCTCACGAATATCCCGGGCGCGATTATTCCGGACATCATTATCAGCTTTGGGGTAAGCCTGACCGTCGTGGCATTGCTGCCGTTTTTCTTTTTCAGCGCCTACGGTGTGATGTCTATCCCTGCCGGTTTTCTGGTCGATCGCTATTCGGAAAAGCCTGTCATGCTGTTTTCGTTTGCCGCCGGCCTGTTAGGCTCTGTGGCGATTTCACTTCATCCCACTTTTCTGGTCACCATCATTTGTTCGTTTGTGATTGGTGCGGGCATGGCATCGCTGCAGGTAGCCATCAATCCACTGATGCGCGTAGCGGGGGGCGAAGAACACTTCGCCTTTAATTCGGCGTTCGCCCAATTGGTGTTTGGCTCGGCATCTTTTCTCAGCCCCAGAGTCTATTCCTATCTCGTCGAACATCAAGGCGACGCGCCCGGCAAAGCGAACTTGATGTTGCGGACATTGAGCAGCGCGACACCCGCGCATCTCCCCTGGGTTTCCATCTACTGGATCTTTACGCTGGCCTGCTTCCTCATGCTCGGCGTGATTGTGTTCACACACATTCCGCGGGTCGATCGAAGGGAAGACGAGCAAGCAGGCACGTTGCACATGTATCGAGTCCTCCTGCGCAAGCCCATGGTTTGGCTCTTCTTCGGATGTGTATTTGCCTACGTGGGATCGGAACAGGGAACCGCGAATTGGATATCGCAATTCCTGGTGAACTATCACCACGCCGACCCTCACACGACCGGAGCCGCCGCTGTCTCGTCCTTTTGGGGACTTCTGACGGTGGGTTGTTTGCTCGGGTTGCTTCTCCTCAAATTATTTGACAGCCGGCGGGTTCTGATCGCGTTCAGCATCGCCGCGCTGCTGTGTTTGACTGCGGCATTATTTGGGCCGGCAAAGGTCTCCCTCGTCGCGTTCCCGCTGATGGGCTTCTTTGCTTCGATCATGTGGCCGGTCATTTCTTCTCTGGCGCTGAATTCGGTGTCTGAATATCACGGCTCCTTCTCGGGAATTTTGTGCACGGGAATCATGGGCGGGGCGGTTGTCCCCGTGATCATCGGCCGCCTGGGGGACATCTTTGGATTACGCGTGGGGATGTCGTTTCTCTATTTAACGTTTGGCGCGGTATTGAGCGTGGGGTTCTGGGCCAAGCCCATCATTACGAATGCCACGATCAGCCTGAAAAAATCCAGCACGGACTCAAAATCATAGAAAGCTCCAAGGAGGAAGAAGATGTTTGTTCGAAAAGCGCAATGGAATCTGCTACTCGCGGCACTCGCGGTCATGCCCGCGGCGATTTGGGCGCAAGCGCCAGCAGAAAAAAAGGCGGCAGACAGCGTGCCTTACCTGAAGCTGACCACGCCGCAGCACGTGTTGATCGACGCACAAGCTTGGGAAGGCAATGAATACCCGCATACGATGAGCGTCCTGGAACTCAATCGCGATGGATTCCGCTACTGGGGCTGGTACGGGCTGAACGAGGGACGAGGGATCGGGCTGGCACGGAGCAACGATCTGGTGCACTGGACCAAATATGAGAAGAACCCGCTGTGGATGAATGCGCGCTGGCCGTCGGTTCTGGCAAACGCGGATGCGCAAAAGAAAGACATGCTGTACTTTGCGATTACGCGGGACTATGACACGCCGAGCAGCCACGTCGTGCTGGCATCTTCCACTGATGGCATTCAACTGACGGAGTTGAAAATCCTGGTGGCCGGGGCGCCGAACCAGCGGAATCAAAATCCCAATTTGTTTCGTGATCCGCGCTCGGGGCGCTTTTATCTGACGTATTACCGCGGTAACGACAAGGATCAGTTCGAAATCGTCAGCGGCAACGCGAGTTCGCTGCTGGAACTCGACAAGGCACCGGAAAAGGTCCTGCTGCGCGCCACAGAAACCGTCGCCGCGCCGACCCTTCTTTTTCTGAAGACCAAGGAAGCACCGAACGGAATCTATTACATGGCTACGGAAATTTTCCCGCACCGCTACACAAATAATCCCGAAGGGGAGTGGGAAGTGAAGATCTTTGCTGCCACCGCTCCGGACGGCGATTTCAAGCCGGTTGCCGGAAACCCGGTCATGCGCGGACAGCGCGCCTGCCTGTTTCAGCATATCTTCAACAATCGTCTTTATGGCTACGACTGCCATCAGGTATCGCAAGACAAGTGGGAACTGGAGGAAGTCGAAGCGCCACTGCCTTGAACGGGCAGGGGCTGGTGCTGATTTCGATTTGACTGGAGAGAGGGAATTAACTGCTCCAGTCGCAGAGGGACTCGACGAAAGCCGCGGAGCCATCGCGGAGCCAGCCATCGAGTTGCGCGGGTTCTTTGAGTTGTTGGCCGCGTCTGCGGGGGACGGCCACAAAACGGCAGGGAAATTCCGGAAGGCTGGTCATGTCGCCCCACAGCTTTTCAAACTGCGCGACGGGGAAGATATCTTCCTGACCTTTCCCCCAGCGTTTCTTCACGTCCTTTAAGGTGATGTAAGTGGGCATGCGCGCGGCCAGCGTGCGCACGGCGTTTTGCACTTTTTCCTTGTGAGTAAGGTCTTCGCGGGTCAGCCCGAACATGGCGAGGAGTTGGTCGATATCCATCCAATAGGTGGCGCTGTTGTACCAGGAGAGGAGCGATTCGGCCTCTTCGCTGGGAAGCGCGAGGCCTTCGATCAAGCGCAGACGGCCATCGACGCGGGCCAGGCCTCCGCCGCGGTCTTCCACTTGGCGCGCAATCACCTCGGCGGTGAGCGCGGCCCCCTCCGCGATGTGGTAGCCGAGCAATCCCGGGTCTACGTCGGCCCCGGTGGTGTCAATGTTGTGAATCATCAGGTATTTCAAACGGGGCCTTTCGTGCAATAACCGCAGTAAGGTGCCGTTGCGAAGCATATTCGGCACTTCATACCAGTGGCCGACGGGATGCAGGCACTGCATCGGAACGTTGTCGGTATAAGTAGCGCCTTCGCCCATGTGGCGTGCCCAGGCAATGAGCGCGGTGCGCAGGCTGTCGCGAACCTTTTGCGCCTGTTCGTCGAGCAATTGCTGAGGCAACTCTTCCCAGGCAAAGAGCAAGTCGCGTTCCATGGGCACAAAGCGCAGACCGATGGAACGCCCTGGAGAAAGCAGCAAGGGGCCGGGGTAGTCGTAGTTGCGCTGGGCGCGGAGGTGCGTTTGGATTGCATCGTGCGTGAGATAACTGGTGGTGATGACGTGGGGCAGAGGCGTGGCGCAGAGGCGGCCCGTGCGGCGGCTGTGTGCTAATTGAACCTCGAGGAAGCTGCGGTGCTTGCCACCCAAGCGGCAAAAGGGATTCAGGGCTTTGACGACGCCCGCGCCTTTCGTCCAACGGCTGCCTGCGCCGCCGGCAAAGGAAACAACCGCTGCCATTCCTGTCGCCAGGGCCTCCTCGCCGATTTCGTGGTATTTCGGCGCGATCCCTTCGGTGGCGTCAAAGAGATCATCCGTGCCAACGTCAGTGATCAGGCTGCTGACAGGAAGACGATTCTGCGCCAGCCCGACGCGGCCGCTGCGCAGACCAGCCTGGATTTGTTCATGCTCGGCGCGATCAAATCCATGTGCGTCAAGCAGCGCCTCGAGGGTTTGGGAGAGGTCGGCTTCCGGGGGGCGCTGCGGGATGAGGCGCTCAAAGACTTGCTGCACCATGCCTTGGAATTCCGGCACGGTGTGACAAGCAGCGGTAAAGCGTTCGAGTTCAAGGAGGCGCACGGGCGAAAGGAGACGGGATTCCATGCGAAGAAGAGAGGGCACGGCCATCTGGTAGTAGCCCACTGGCATCAGGGCAGAGTCGCCTTCAAAGAGCGCGGCCTGAGTGCCGTGCTCGTTGATGGCGAAATCGTAGACCACGGGTTCCATGGCGAAAGGAACTGCCTGTTCCATCTCCCGCTTGGTGGCGCTCATGATGGCCTGCAAACGCTCCTCTGCCAGCGCTTTCGCATTGGGGGCAAAAAGAAAGCCCATTCCGCCGCCCGACATTCCACCGAGCATCCAGAATCCCCAAAAGTGGTCGCCCATTTCCGCGCGCGCGCGGTGAATCAACGTGTCGGTGTAGAGATTTCCGGCCCAGGGAATAATAGTTTGAATGGGGCCGTTGAAATTCCGCTCCGTTAGGGCACCCAGGGCGCGAATGTCTCCGGTTTTCAAGCGTCCCATGAGGTCAACAAGAATGAGCGCGGCTTGGCTCCGGCCTTGCCACTCACTTTCAGAACGGAGAAGATATTTCTCCGTCACCATCTCCAGAATGGGGCCGACATCCTGCGCCATGCCGCCGTGGACGAGCACGAGGCTTTGCTGAAGTTGCTCGCGCGTCTGCGGTGAGACTTCCTGAACGCCGAGAAGTTGGTGGTTCGGCAACAACCGGCCGCGGCTGATGCCGAATTCCGGATCACCTTCCTGGGCCAAGACACCGTGAATCAGCTTGATTCCCGGCCACACGCCGCCGGAATCCTGCCAGCCACCTCCCGAGCCCGCGAGCCATTCACCCAGAATGGCGCGGCCTGCCACCAAGCGACGGTCGTCCTCGGAAAGCCCGCCAGTGGGCGTGCGGATCTGGTTCGTGGCGCGCATGCACAGAGAGATGAGACAGGCCAGGAGACTGGTGGAAACCGCAAGGCGTGAGCCGCGGGGGATATCGTTCACCTTGCTGACGATTTCGATGCCATGGCCGGGCTGGCCCGTCAGATGAGTCAGCACGTCGGAGAGGGGCTGAGTGGCGCCTTCCATGCCGGGTAGGACGATGCCGGAGGCAATGACTGCGGCTTTGAGCAAGCCGAGATAGTCGTGGGCGAAATCGAAAACTTCCGCAATCGAGGTGAGCTCAGCGCTGCACTGAAGATCAACGCTGACCAGGCGGAGTACCGGCTGATCGATGACGCGGAAGCATGCTTCAACAGGAGGCTTCGGGGAGCCAAGGCCGCGCACGCCGAGGTCGATAGAAATGTTGAGCACGCGGGCGCCTTCGGGGAAATCCATCCCGAGGAAAAAAATGTCGCTCCACCCGCTATGACTCAAGTCCATGCGCACCGGAGTGGCCTCGCGCAGGATAGGGAAAAGAAGATCGGGGGTTTCGCGGTTCAAAAGCTCGGGGCGAATGCGCAGCGGTGCGTCTTCGGGGTACGCGGCGCGGAACATCCACTGATTGCCGCGGACCGTGCGTACGCTGCGACGCACCTGGTCAGCGAGAGTTTGGAAGCCGAGCGAGCGGTAACCGACGGCGAGCGCGCTGGAAATGGCGGCGCTGGGCCCGGCGGCGGCTTGCGCAGCCAGGAAAACATCAATGGCTTCCTCGAACCTGCGCTTGAGGAGGTTGGTGTATCCGACGAAAGGAATCAGGGAGCGGGAGGCCGGCAACTTGCGCGTGGAGATGTGAAAGCGATGGATGGCATAGAGAAAGAAGAGAGCTCGCACGCGCTGGTAGAGATTGTCGCTGGTGCGGCGAAAGCGGTCGAGGGCTTCGCATTCATGAAGGAGTTCTTCCAGTGTCGCGGCCCGGCATGGTGCGTCCAGGGAGCGATTGCGAGTTTGCGTATCGCGAGAAGTGATGACGTCCGTCAGCAGGCTCACCGCTTGCTCTCCGCAAACGGATTTGTCAGCTCACGCTCCGCCAGGAGTTCCAGCAAGTGCATGAGCACCTCGTCGCGGTCACGCCCGTTCAGCGCGAGAGCCAATTGCGCAGTGAGCAAACCGTAGCGAGCTCCGAGATCGTAGCGGCGCCCCGTGTCTTCCAGCGCCAAGTACTGTTCGTGGCGGGCGAGTTCGGCGAGAGCAGCGGAAAGTGTGACGGCTCCGGCTGAGTCACTCGCCAGCTTGCGCCCCAGGATTTCCATCACGGCGGGAGTAAGAACGTGAATTCCGAAGAAACAGAGGTAGTAGCCCGCACGAATTCCCGGCACCATGAGGCGCTGTTCGGCTTCCGTGGGCGTGGGCTTTTCGAGGACAGTCTCCACGCGATAAACGCCGGGCTGGCCGGACATGCGACGTCCCGCCACGGCGCCGAAGCGGGAGAGCAGGCGTTCGTGGGTGGGCTGGACGCCGGAGGCGGAGCACGACTCGTGTTCAGCCAACTCCACCAGACGCTGAACACCAGGCTTCGCTGCGCTTACGTACAGATGATCACCCACCATGTGCAGGAAAGGATCACCGGCCACAAATTCGTGGGCACAATAAATGGCGTGGCCGTAACCGCGCGGCTGCGACTGAGGGACGAAGCGCACCGCGCCGCCGAGGTTGCCAACGGCTTGGGCATAGCGAGATTCATCGCCGGGCCAAATGACCACGCAGATTTCGTCGATATTCGCGGTGAGGACCTGTTCGATCAGGATGCTCAGAACTGATTTTTCCACTCCGTCGTGGATCAGGGTTTGGAGCGGAAGGGCCCGCTGATTGCCTCCCGCCGCAGTGATGACCGCCTTTCGGATGCGCACGTTTGACGCTCCTCGTCAGGGCTTGTGCCGGACTCCAATGGTGAATTGTGGCGCATAGCCGGTTTGCCCACTACGTTACTAGAAGTGGCTTGAACTGCTCATCTATTTATTTTATTTCTGCGGGAGCCTCGGGCATTTTTTGGGGGCGTGCAGTTTTTCTTTCCCCCTGTACTACACCTGTTGTCAGCGTTTACCCAGACGCAGGCTCCCACGTTTTCCGCGCGCCGTGCTAATATCACTGCAAACCCATGAAAATACCACGCACCATCCTAGCCTTCGCCCTTGCGGTTTTCTCCTGCGCACCACTCGCCGCGCAATCAACGCAACCTCAGCTCGCGCCAAACGCGCATGCGATCGTTCTCCACGCTGCGCGCCTGCTCGACGTCGAAACCGGCCACGTCACTTCCCCTGGCGAGATCTTGATTCATGGCGACGCCATCGCCGAAGTCGGCCCGAAAGTCACACGCCCATCCGGCGCTGAAATCATTGACCTCGGCGACACCACTCTTCTCCCCGGCCTTATCGATGCGCACGTTCACCTGTTCCTTCATCCCGGTGCGGAAGACGTTCAAACCATTGAGGAGTCCGTCCCCGAGCGCACCATCATGGCCACACTCGCCGCTCGCGACGACCTTATGGCCGGATTTACCGCGGAGCGCGACATGGGCACCGAGGGCGCAGGCTCCGCTGACACCGCCGTCCGCGATGCCATCAATCAGGGCCAGATTCCCGGACCGCGCCTGCGCATTAGCGGCAATGCCATCAATATTCTCGGCGGCCACGAAGATGCCATCGGCTTCAACCCTGAGCAGCACGTGCTTCCGAACGCTACCTATGCCAATAATGCCGCCGAACTCGTCGCCGTCATCCGGGAGCAATTCAAGGAAGGCGCGGACTTCATCAAGATTTACGAGACCGGCAAAGACTCGGTTGCGAACGGCCATCTCTCCACTCCTTCCCAGTACACGGAGGAAGAACTCGTCGCCGCGGTGCGCGAGGCTGCGCGCACAGGCAAGCGCATCGCCGTGCACGCTACCGGTGAGCCCGGGACACTCTACGCAGCTCGCGCCGGCGTCGAATCCGTTGACCACGCCTATCAGTTGAGCGATGAGACCATGCGCCTCATGCGCGAAAAGCAGATCTTTGCCGTCCCCACTTTTGCCATTTCCGAATATTTCGCGGACCACGGCGCCACACCCGAAGATGCCAAACGCGAACGACGGTTGATCGAACTGCACGCCAGCGAATTCAAACGGCAACTCGCTGCTGGTGTTCCCATCGCGATGGGCTCGGATGTAGGCCCGTTTCCGCACGGCACGCAAGCCCGCGAGTTTATCTTGATGGTGAAATTTGGAATGACGCCGCTGGCTGCCATTCAGGCCGGCACCGTCAACGGCGCAAAACTATTGGGCTGGCAGGATAAGATCGGTGTCCTCAAGCCCGGCTACGCCGCCGATATCGTGGCCGTCCCTGGAAATCCGCTCGACGACATCACCGCCCTGCAAAAAGTTTCCTTTGTAATGAAGAACGGCGTCATCTACCCCAAATAATCCGCGTGCTGCGGAGCGAGCCTAGTCAAGAGCCCGGTGCTTGAAGTGTTTGTCGCCTTTTACGTACGGGGCGACCGTGTGGCCGTCTCCAAAGAGCTTGTACTTATAGGTTGTGAGCCCCTCCAAACCCATGGGACCACGGGAGTGCAACTTATTGGTGCTGATGCCGAGCTCGGCGCCGAGTCCATAGCGATAACCATCGGCAAAGCGCGTCGAAGCGTTGTGATACACGCCCGCAGCATCAACCTCGTTCATGAAGAGCGCCGCAGCTTCGCCATTTTCCGTGACGATGGCTTCCGTGTGGCCAGAGCCGTAACGATGAATGTGTTCGATGGCGTCTGCGAGGCTGTCCACGATCTTTACGGAAAGGATAAGGTCAGAATATTCAGTGGACCAATCCTGCTCCGTAGCATGGATGATCGCTGTGTTCTGCAGAAGTGCGACGGTTCGTGGGCAGCCGCGCAGTTCCACGCCAGCGGCTTTGAGTTTAGAAACCAATTGAGGCAGGAATTCAGGGGCGACCGCCTGATGAACAAGGAGAGTCTCCGCGGCATTGCAAGCGGCGGGATATTGGACTTTCGAGTCGTAAGTGATGTCGAGGGCTTTCTGAATGTCGGCGGCACTGTCAACATAGACGTGGCAAATACCCTCGCCGTGCCCGAGAACGGGAGAGCGGCTGTGTTTGGCAACGAACCGGACTAACTCGCGCGAGCCGCGTGGAATAACCAAATCAACGCCGTGCTCGAGATCGAGAAGTTCTTTCACGTTGGCGCGTGTTTCAAGAAGTTCGATCGAATCCGCAGGGACAGCGGGGAAGGCAGCGAGGCATTCGCGCCAGATCGCTACCAGGACTTTATTCGAGTGGGCCGCTTCCGAGCCCCCCTTCAAGATTATGGCGTTGCTGGATTTCAGCGCCAATGCCGCCACCTGTGGCACGACATCCGGGCGGGATTCAAACACAACGGCGATCACACCGAGGGGGCAGGAGACTTTATACAGCATGAGTCCATTGTCCAGTTCGGTCGCAGCGAGACGCCGGCCGAGCGGATCTGCCAAGCGAGCGACTTCGCGAACCCGTGCGGCCATCTCCGTGATGCCACTTTCCTTTACGCAAAGCCGGGAGAACATCGCAGGCGACATCGAGCCGGCCGCAACCAGAGGCTCGGCCGCCCGCACATCGAGTGCATTCGCTTCAAGAATTCTCTGGACGCCTGACTCGATGGCTGTTGCACAAGCCATCAAGACTTCGTTTCGACTCTCGCAAGAGAGCCGGGCGAGCGCGCGCGATGCGACCCTGGAGCGTTGAACTACCGACAGCACGCTCGGTGACAATCCGTCATCGGTTTGCACGGTCATGTTTTCTGCAGCAGCACTATATTATCGCGGGTGATGAGAACGCGCGACTTGGGAAGGCCTCCCTCGCTGTCTTTGCCTTCCTTGCCTTCTAGAAATTCCCGGGCCTCGTTGCTGGACCAGTTGGCGATGCCCCGGGCAAATTCGTGGCCATGGCCATCGACGATGTTGACCACATCCATCGGGGCGAAGTGGCTTTCAATGCGAATTACTCCGGAGGTGAGCAGACTTGCTTTGCCTTGCGTGATCGCGCGCTGCGCGCCGGCATCCACAACAATGCGCCCGCGCACGTTTGCGGCGAACGCAATCCAGCGCCGCTTCCCTTTCATGCGATTCGCAGGCAGAAAGAGCGTACCGACCTGCTCGCCGGCGAAAATGCGGTCCAGTGTGCCACGCTCGTGACCGTTTGCGATCACGGCAGTTCCGCCGCACTTCATGGCAATCTCCGCGGCTTCGAGCTTCGTTTGCATTCCGCCACGTCCACCGCCGGACGGCCCCGCCGCGGACGCCTTCAACTCCGGGGTAATTTCCTCGATGCAGGGAATAACTTCCAGCTTTTCCGCACTCGGGGCAGGACGATTGGAAACGGGAGATTCCTGGCGAAGAAAGCCGTCCACGTTTGACAAGAGAACAAGCACGTCCGCTTCGAGCCCGCTCATGACGAGTGCAGCGAGACGGTCGTTGTCACTGAATGCGGCTTTCCGCTGCGCGGGGGAGATGGGTTCGAGTTCGGCAGTGGAAACAGTGTCGTTTTCGTTGACGATGGGCAGGACACCAAAGCCGAGCAGCTTTTCCATGGTTTGGCGAAGGTTGGAGTAACGCCGCCAGTTGGTGAAATCGTCTTCTGTCAACAAAACTTGCGCGACCTTGACGTCCGACGCCGAAAACAGATCTTTGTACGCGTTCATCAGCAAGCTTTGCCCGACCGCCGCACAAGCCTGTTTGGTTACCATGTCTTTGAGCCTGGAGCGATGGAGACGCAGCCACCCGGCGCCCAATCCGACGGCCCCGGAAGACACTAGTACAACTTGGCGGCTATTTTGGATAAGACTGGCGATGGAAGAGACGATTGGCGCAACGCGGGCCAGGCAGAGTTCACCGTCTGGCCCAGTGACCGTGCTGGTGCCGACTTTTATGACCACCCGCCGAGCGGCGCCCAATAACTTTTCTCGATCGGTATTCACTCTTTGTTCTTTCCGCAGGCCAAAATTGCTACCAATGCGGCCGGCAACAGGGTGAAATTAATTCACCGTGAACCCAGATCGATAAGCCTATCATGACTGATCCAGCGCCCTGACACGAACTAACCACGACTTGGGAATATTCGTGGAGATTTCCCGGGAGCGATGAAGGATTGCGAACTCGCAGAAGGCTGAAGCGATTGTTCCTGCGCAGCAGAAGGAGCCGAAAGAAATCGCCGGTTCCCCAGGAGGTCAGGGCCGGCGGAATTTCCAGAAGAGAAGAAGGACTGCTGAACCAGTGATCAACAGCACGAGCGAGGCTGGTTCGGGCGTGGCCACTGGCGGAGGATAAGGTTGCGGCAAGGGCCCGGGTGATGGCGAAGGAGATGGTCTTGGCGAAGAACCGCAGCAAGGAGGGAAGGGAAAGAAAGGCAAGCCGGGGCCTGTCCCAGTGGGAGCGCTGGGCAAAGTTAGCAAAGGCGTGGATCCAGCAGACCAGATTGGATCTGGCGGGGGAGAGCCGGTGGTTGAGGGCGAGATGCGTGGCGGCAGCGGATGGTTCAACACTTTCTCAGCCGGCTCGGAAGGCGAAGTGGGCTCGGTGGGAAGTTCGGAGATGCGATTTCCGCAACGAGTACGAGCGAGATGCTTGCCGTCGCTCAGAAGCGTTTCCCCTTTGTGCAGCGTCACTTTTCTCTTTGTCCAATAAATTCGGCTTCCCAAACGGTAGGAGACGTAGGCTTGCCTGTCGTGTGCAAGACGAATCACATGCGCATTGGCGATTGCAAACTTCGCATAGTGCGCGGCGACGACACGTTCGCGTTGGATCGCTTCCCTAAGTTCGCGGCTGCTGTGCGCACCGCCGGGAATGACCGAGTAGGGATAAACGGGGCGGTCAGATTGGGCCGTTGCGGGTGGAGAGAATCCGAGATCGTTCCAATTCCAGTACAAAGGCAGGGAGGAGGAATCGGCTGGAACATTGGGCAAGGAGATATCGGAAGCCACGGGTTGGGAGAAGACCCAGGAAAGAAGGGGAAGGATTACGCTCAGTAGTCCTAATACCAGGAGGGCGGCTGCTGTTGGTTTTCTTTGGATTTTGTTTTGAATTGCATTACGAATGTGGCCCGCGTCCATTCCCAAATTGGTGAGTAATTTTCGCCCCTACACTACTCTCCCATATCCCATATAAGATGAGCAAATCTGAGGCCAAAAGCGGGAATCGGCGAATTCATGGCAAATCAGGGAGATGTCGTTAACCGTGAGTGAAACACATGGGGCGCCTAAGCCTAAGAAATGGAACGAGTTTTCCGATATCAGGAAAAGCCTCATGGCCTGCACGAACCAACGTATTTTCAAAAGTTCATTTTGAGACGGATGAACGAGGACGATTACCGGAGATTACAAATCCCGCTCCTAAGTAATCCGGACCTCGGCGATGTGATGCCCCGGAAGGGAGAGTCTTGCGAAGAGCGGGTCTTCGGCTCGGGCGCTTCTACTCTTTCCTACTGTGTCGCGATGGAGTAGAGATGCACTGGCCCGAGAAGTCCCGAAGGGAGCAATGGCGAAGTCGCCGTGTACGGCTTCACATCCGTAAACGTATATTTCGTCGTAATATTCGGCTGTTGATCGCCGATCAGCCGGTTTACCCACGCGTTGGTCACCTTAATCGCCACTTCGTTTGCACCTGGCTTCAGCTCGTTTGTTGCATCCACCCTGAAGGGCGCATGCCAGACGATGCCTAGCGACTTCCTGTTCACCGTGACCTCGGCGAGGTTTTTAACATCTCCAAGGTCGATCCACAGATGTGTGCCTTTTTTGAACCAGCCTGGCGATGCCTGGAAGGACTTCGTATAGGTGGCAGTTCCGGAGAAGTACTTCACGCCTGTGTCCTGGATATCGCTCCACGACAACAGCTTTTCAAGAGTGATTGATGGCGGCGCTCCACGGCCCGGTTGGAAGCTCACGTTCCACGGGCCATCTATCGTCGCCTGTTGAGTCTCTGTCACCTTGGGCAGCGTGAGCACGGCTTCCTTGGTTGGCTTGCGGAACACGACGAACACTGTGCCCCACGGCTCCAGATGCAACGGCAACGTCGTGCGGCCGTCCGCGATTTTGTACGACACAGGCTCCGACTTGCCTGTCTCGGCATGCCAGAGTTGCGGCGCCTTGCCGGTTACGCGAAAGCTCGCCTCCACTGTTTCGTTGCGATCGTTGCGATTATCCACGAAATACAGATCGCCATCCGCGAGCTTGCGATGCACAAAGAGAAGGCGCGCGTCGCTTTCCGGCTTGGCGTAGTCGAAGTCCGGCGCCACCTTTAATGCGCTGAAGACATCCGTCAGACTTTGGCCTGCGAACACTGTGCCTTTGCCGACGCCGTGCACGCCTGTGCCGTCGCCAAAAAGCTCGTCATTCAGTTTGCGGAATTCCGCCTGGTCGTCAGCGAGGCTGGGATCGTCGGTCGGTTTCGGGCCGGCAACGACGGCGCCATCTTCAACTAGTTTGTGAATGGCAAGCAGCACGGGCAACGACATGTGTTTGCTGTACGGATCAAGTCCCAGCACGCGATAGCTCATGCCGCCTTTGGTGGTGATGCGTCCGTCGGTGACGTGTAGTTCGTGAATCAGGGCGTCGGCGTTGATGTAGTCGAAGCCATAACCCGGCGGCACATCTGGCGACTTATCCGCAAAAATCGCGGTCAAGTTTGAATCCTCGCCGTAGAAGTAGACCAGATCCGCGCCGAAGTGCCCCTGCTGCAGGAGATAACTGCTGCGCGCGATGTACTTTACCCATGGACCAGCTTGCTCCGCCCAGGTTTCGTTGCGGTTGAACCATTGCCCGAAGGGTCCAAGCGTCAGTCCCGGCGCCTTACCCACCAGCGGCTGGTGTGCCGACTCGTGAATCACAAAGCGGTTGATCCCGTTAAGAAATTCCTGGTCCGCTGTCGGTTTCAATGTCGAGGGAGACCACGCCCAAGGGGAGTAGTAGGCCGTCATGGACTCCGCCGCGGCGAGGTTTTGTCCGTAGATGTGGGCCACCGACGCGGACTCGCGATCGTCGGCGTTGTATCCGTATTGTTCCTTGTTCATGCCCGGACGCTGCGTCCACATCGCGCTCATGGGCACTTCGTTGAATTTTTTCACTTCCATGCCATCGGCAACAAAGGCGCGTCCGCCCTCGTGAGATTCCCCGTAATGGCCCATGCCACGCTCATGCAGCGTAGCCTCCAATTGGCCGTAGTGCTCGTCCGCGATTAAATCGGCGATGGTCTTGCGGAGATCCCACAGAAACTGATCGCTGGCTTGGGCGCTTTCCACGACCTTCCCGGCGAGAACGTGCATCCAGGGCAGCGGATCATAGCCACGCCGCTTCTTGAACTGCGCGATCATGTCGTCGGTCCAATTCTGCGAACCGGCTTCCCAACTATCGTTAATCACATACCGGATGCCGCGCTTGCCCATGTAGTCCGCACCTACTGTCTCCTTGTAGCTGTCCAGGTAGGCGTTCATGTAATTCTTCACATAGCTGTGGTTCAGCTTGTCCACTTCAAGGCCCGTCGCCTCTGGGGTTGCCGGATGGTTGGTGATTCCCAAGAGAGAGTAGCCGAATCGGAGTACGACCCAATGGCCGGCCGGCGGGGTCCAGTCGAGCGTGCCGTCCGCGCGCAGCTTTGCAGTCAGATCGAGGACATCGAATTTTGAAATGGCTTCGGCGGAAGCGACGGGAGGCGTCGCGAACTGATAAAGGTCGGGAATGGGAGTGAAGGCGGCCTTGTCTTCGAACCTGTTGACACGCGCCCCCGAATACAGCACCAACTCCGCGATGGAATATTCCGTGGGAACTTTCGGCCTGCTTGAGTCCGTCGACTCCGGATCGGAATTGTCAGGCGCGGGCGGTGGGGGCAGCGTCTTAAACGTGACGCGGAAAAACTTTGCGGTCGCCGGCGCGAATGAAATGGTGTGTTCCGTCGTCCCATCCTTCGGAATCGATGCAACCGAATGGTAGCTCTGACCGTCATCGCTGGCTTCCAAGGCCTGACCGGTGTCTCCGTTCGGAGGTAGGTCATCGTCGGAAGGCGGCTTGCCACCCAGAACGAGGGTCAAGGCACGAATGGTTTGTGGCTGTGGGAATTCATACTGAATCCAGGCCTTCTCTCCCTCCAGCGCCCTAGGCAGTGCCGTCGTCTTTACCAGGTCGCCGTCGCTCAGCAGTGATGCATCGATGTGGCCGTCGCTCGACGTAATCTTGGGCTGCAGATTTTCGATGGGCACATCACCGGCCGGCACTTTGTAAGCGATGACTACGCTGTCGCCGTAGAACTGCGGCGATTTAAAGTGCTGGGAGTCTTCGTCTTCGATGCCCAGATTTTGAAAGGACCCGGTGTTCGACGGTGGATGAGTTAGCCTGCCCGTGAAGGGCGCGCCGCCTTCCACGCGGGTCTCGCTCCAGACGTACTTCTTCATCGCCTGCGAGCCCGGGACCCATGGACCGCCCGATTCGCTCCAGCCCGGCGAACCCGCAATCGCCTCTTCCAATCCCAGATGATCGGCGAGGATGGTCGCATACTTGAAGGCATCCTTCCATTCGGGCGTCATGTAGGCCAGTCGACGCTCAACCACTTTGGGCGTATCCAGCGCGGCATCGAAATTCTGGAATCCACCCAGGCCTACCCGGTGCATCCACTCGAGGTCCAGCTTGATGCCTTCCTTGGTGATGTTGCCGTTCATCCAGTGCCACCACACGCGCGGGCGCGCGCTCTCCGGCGGATTCTCAAATCCACTCTTAAGGGGATCAGGTTTAGTCTGCGCCGTGACTGCGCTGGCGCCGAGCAACAGGACGATGCTTGCGAAGATCAGCTTCTTTGATCGAGGGTTCGTTGTGTAACCTTTTTTCTCGCTCATTTGTTATTCGCTCTCTTAGGGTGGAGATGGGTATCGGAGTTTCCGAATTGATCTCATCGTATGCTTCCCCTGCCCTGGGCACAACGAATTTGCCACAAGAGCATGACCGCTGAAGAAGGAACTTGGGCGGAATGCAAGAAAGGCCGACGACTCTATGACAGCCTCTTCGCCTCCGGGAACATCTGTGTCACGAACTCAAACTTGCAGGCGTAATATGTGCTCCTCAATTGGCGCACAAACTCGTGCCGAGGTTGCTCATCCATAAATGAATTCGCGCTTTTGGGGGAGGCTGCCCAGCTTTGGCGGCAGGTCTTCCATTGGCCCCATCCACTGGAGTTCCCGGTCGATGTCTGAGTGCAGCCGGTATTTTTTCTGGACTGACGCGATCGACGACCCGATGACGTCGATCTTCGACAGGTCATACTGACCGAGGCCCATTTGACCGCAGTAAACCAGGTAACCGGGCCACTGGCTGTTAATACTCATGGCTTCGAGCCCGACGCGATCCGCCGCGATGTAGTCCGTCGAAGCGATGGCCAGGCGCGAATTAACCGGCATGCCGGAGGTGGGGCCGTTGCCTTCCATACCTTCGTAGCCGTCAATGACGGTCGCGCCCCAGAAAGGCCGCATCTTCTGAGCGGTGAGCATGATGTTGTATTGCATCTGGCGGACGCCGACGTGGTACTTGCGCTTATCGCTCCAGTGACCGCCACCGGGAGCAGCGTGCAAAGGCGCGCCCAACGACATGTTCTTCACGGACAAGGAAGCGACAGCGGCGTTGTGGGTCTTCATGACCGCGCAGCAAATAATGTACGCATCGGGATCGAAGAGCCTGGCCGCCAAACGAACGGGAGTAATGTGCAGGTCATAGTCAATGAGGGTGTGGGTCTCATATTTCGCTTCCCGATTGAGATCCAGCAGGCTGAGTTGGTGCGAGCTCCAATCCTTTTCCAGCGGCTTGTAGCCGAGGTTGTTATAACCCTCGAGTGTGTCGCCGGCCGAGGATTCCGCAATCATCACCGGACCAGGGAAACGCGGCGCGAGATAGTCCAGAATCCCGTTGATTGCGTCCACATGAGTGGATGCCAACTGCTTTTCGGTCGAAACGTTGTTGGGCTTTATGAGGACGTACTTCTTGCGTTGAAGTCCGGCCTTAACCTCTGAATCGATGCTCACCAAGGCGTCGAAAACGTTCTTGCGCCGGTTGTCACCGTGGGTAAGCGCAACCTTGGAACGTTCAGGGAAGGGGAAAATGGGCGGCGCGTTAGTCGCTGGAGAAGTTCCTGCGGACGATTCCGGGGGAAATGACGGTGACCCGTTTGAACTTTTGGAACACAACAGGACGCCTGCGGCCCCTGCAAGCTGGAAAAAGCGCCTTCGCGAATAATCCACTGTGTCCTCCGTCACTGCCATCAGATACAGCTGGGGTATCTTCAGTGTAGTCGGCGGAATGGAGGGTTCCTATGACATACGACACATCGCGGCGTGGTTTTTTGTCCGCTGGCTTGGCTCTGCCATTGGCCGGGCTGAGCAGCAAAATAGGACTATTTCAGTCCGAGATTTCCCCTGCAGGCACCAATTCCCCAGTTAAGCTGGATTACAGAATGCTTGGCAAAACGGGATTGAAGGTGACTACCCTGGGATTTGGTTGCATGATCACTTCCGATCCGAGCGTGATCAGGCGCGCCGCTGACCTGGGAATCAACTATTTCGACACGGCACGCGGATACCAGCATGGAAACAACGAGAAAATGGTGGGCGCGGCGCTCAAGGGGAAGCGTAAACAGATAGTGCTGTCCACGAAGACGCCCGGAGCCGATAAAGAAGCCGCTTTGAAGGATCTCGACACCAGCTTAAAGGAACTCGGCACGGATTACGTGGACATCTGGTACCTGCACGGCAAGGACAGTCCGGCTGAGGTTCACGATGATCTGATCGAAGCGCAGCAAATCGCAAAGAAGCAGGGGAAAATCCGCTTCGCCGGCGTGAGCACACACACTGGCCAGAAGGAACTGTTGCCCTGGCTTGCCCAGAAGGGCGTTTTCGACGTGGTTCTTGTGGCGTACAACTTCACGATGGATAGCGGCATGGAGCAGGCGGTGGAAGCCGCGGCCAAGGGCAATTTGGGTGTTGTGGGAATGAAAGTGATGGCGGGCGGCTTCCGCAGCCTGAAACCGGGAGATCCCACATTCGAGAAGCTGCATCGCGAAGGTGCCCTGCTTTCGGCGCTGAAGTGGACGCTGAAGAACCCCAATGTGTCTACAACCATACCGAGCATGACGGATATGGACCAGCTGGAAGAGAATCTGAAGGCGATGGCGCAGCCGTTCGGCGGCGCGGACGAAAAGTTGTTGGCCGCTAAGCTCGAAATGATCTCGCCGCTGTATTGCCGGTTGTGCGGAGAGTGCGAAGGCACTTGCGCGAAAGGACTGCCGATCCAGGACACACTGCGGTTCCTCACGTATGCTGAGGGCTACGGCCAATTCGCGCTGGGCCGGGAACGGTTTCAGGAATTGCCGGTCGCCCAAAAGACAGTGCGTTGCGGGGATTGCGCCGAATGCACCGTTAAGTGCCGTCACGGCTTGCAGGTCTTTGCCCGCATGAGCCGCGCCCAAGAATTGTTTGCATGAGAATTCAACTCGTTCTGCCGCTCGTGCTTCTGTTTGGAAGCGCAGCCAGCGCGCAGGAATACCTCGACTGCCAACTGGTTCCGGGTTGGGAACAGTCCGGAACGAAGCGCGAATACACCGCCGACAACCTCTACGAGTACATGGATGGCAATGCAGAAAGCTATCTGCTCTATGGATTCGTGCGCATGCAGGGTATCACTTGCACCTCTGGCGAGAAAAAACTAGTGATTGACGTATCGGAGATGGAGGATTCCGATCTGGCCTACGGGATGTTTGCTTCCAACAGTGACCCCAACCAACCCATCGCGAACATCGCTATGGGCGGGCAAGTCCAGCCGCGACGTGCCAGTTTTGCGAAAGGCAAGTACTACGTGGAAATAGCCGCGAGCCCCGAGGGCGATCATACGGCAGCATTGCAGGCTTTTACGACAAAGATGGAGGCGCTGCTCGAAGGCCGCAACACTCCACCGGAGGCGCTGGACTGGTTTCCGAAGGACAACCTCACGTCCGCCCGGTTGGTTCCAGAAAGCGTGCTGGGGCTGCGGCAATTGAAGCGCGGTTACGTGGCCAAGTATGCGCAAGGACAGGCATTCATCGTTCTGGAAGCGTCGCCAGAATCGGCCGCGGAGACCTTCAAGAAAGTGCAAACCCGTTTTCCCGAAGCATCGCCTGCGAAGGTTGGGGACGAGGCATTTCAGGCAAAAACTCGGTATCTGGAGGGGATCTGTATTTTTCGGAAAGGACGCTACCTGGCAGGCTACGCGAACTTGCCCGATTCCCAAGAGGCTGTGAGCCGGGCCACAAAACTTGCCATTCGTATACCCTGATAATTTTCAACTGATGTAAATCTGAACAGTCCTATGCGATTTCCATCGTTGCGAGGCTTATTTCGGCGCGGCGATGCGCACCAGCAACACATCATGAATGGTGAGTTCCAGCGGCATGCCCTCGGTTAGCTCGATTTCTTTGCCACTCCATAGATCCCTGGCGTTTCGCGGGCCGTGCAGCCCCAGGCGTGACAGATACAGGTGGAAAGGATGTGTGGAGTAGCGGGTATCACCGACGTTCAGCACTGCCAAAGCCAGCGCTCCGCCGACGAGATGCCGCGTCCAGACTTCAACCTCGCCTCGGGACTCATCGGATGTTCTGCGGCTGAACGACATCTGGTATGCGACGCGCGACGTCGTGGGAACCATGCGGCAGCACGCTCGGGTTGCGCAAATCTCCGGCTGGGAGCTGGTGGATACCGACAACGCTAGCTCGACGACACTCGAAACGTGGTGGCAATACATGGAGGCGCAGCCGTCAATCGGGATTGCTTCTCTCTACTTTGTCCACCGCACGGAATCGACTTTGGAAGAGCCGCCAAAGTCGGCCTGGCTGGTCTCGGCAGGAATCTGGCGTGGGTATTTTACCGGGCTTCCAGGGCATGCAAACTCGGCAGCAACAGAGTGATTTTGGGCTCGTCAGGTACCGCTAATGCATGGCCCAACTCCCAGAACGCCGCCTGATGCACGGTTACGGACTCGCGACTGACCAACAGTCGAAACAAGACCGCGCGGGTACCAAAGATGGGATCGAAGGCGGAAAAGCGTATTGGCAGGCCACGGATGGTGAGATCTGACTTCGCGAGTGACAGGACGATGGAGTGGAGCGCGTGCACAAACTCTATGAAGCCCTGCGACAAGGCAGAACCGAGGAATTCCGCAATGCCTCTCGCAGAATCAAACTAACCGCCCCTGCCCGTGCGGAGGAGTACAAACACAAGAACCAGCAGACAGCAGTGCAGTCCGATTGTCGGCGCGACGAACAACAAGGTCACCTGCTGAAATAAATTTCGGTTGGCAATGAACCTGAGCCGCAATTTCAAACGCCCTAGGTGGAGATGTGGGTAATGGTAGGACAGCTGCCTGGTTACCGGTCGGCCGGGAAGTTAAAATGGAAATTGCGGTTCAGATCCTAGGCGCAGGAGGGGAAGGATGTTTATCGAAGAGAAAAGCGCACTGCATTCGAGTCCCTGGGTTCTCTCTCTTCGTTTCCTCTGCAAAATCCCGATCATCGCGGTAGTCGTGGCCATTGGGAGTGGGGCTGCCCGCGCAGAAACCACAGGGGGCACCTGTTCCGTGCGCGCCTTTGGTGCGGCGGGAGATGGTCAGAAACTCGATACCTCAATAATTAACGCTGCAATTCAAGCCTGTCATTCACGTGGTGGCGGGACAGTCGTCTTTGATGCTGGCACATACCGGACCGGCACGATCCGTCTGCTGGACAACATCACGCTGAAGCTTGAGCCGGGATCGACGATTTTGGGCAGTTCCGACCTCCGCGACTATCCCCGAATTGAAAAGGCTTCCGAGGAGCGCGACACTGCGTTGTTACTGGCAGAAAACGTTCACAACGTCGCAATCATTGGCGAGGGGACCATCGACGGCAACGGTCGGTCCTTCACGGACGCCGCTCACGCGCATTTCGAGCCCTTCTTCGATCCCATCCAGACGCGCCAAGGTGAAGCACTGGTGGCGCGTATGCGGGAGGCCCGTGAAGGGCCAGTTCGCATGTTGCCGAGACCGGGGGTTCTTTTCCTAGCACTCCACGTGGATGGACTTCTGCTGCGCGATTTTCACGTCGTCGACAGCCCGAATTGGAGCATCCACATCGGCTGCAGCGACCACATTTTCGTGAGTGCCTTGGACATCCGAAACAGCCTGCTGGTGCCAAACAGCGATGGCTTGGACATTTCGACTTCGCGGAACGCAACAGTCTCGGACAGCTACATCGAAGCGGGCGACGATGCGCTCGTCATTGGCGGGCCGTGCGCCGACGGGTGGTGCCAGGAACCAGCCGAGAACATCACGGTCAGCAACGTTACGCTGCGCAGCCGCTCCGCCGCGATTCGCATTGGCCCAGCCGCGAAGGACGTGCGCAACCTGGCATTTCAGAACGTCATCATCCGCGACAGTAACCGCGGCATAGGCATCCAGGCCCGCAGTTCCGAGATTATCGAGAATCTTCTTTTCTCCAACGTGTCCATTGAAACGCGGCTGATTGACGGCCCCTGGTGGGGCGCGGGCGAGCCGATTACGATTTCAGTCGCCATCTGGGACTATGGGTCATGGAAGGCTCCCGTCACGCTCGGAGAGGTTCGCCACGTGCGATTCTCGAATGTTATTGCGAACAGTGAATCGCCGGTCATTCTGTACAGCACGGAGCCTGGCCGCATTGCCGACATCGGCTTCCGCGATTTGACGCTGACGATGAAGGCAGGACCGCTGACGGCGCTTTTCGGAGGGAACATTGATCTTCAGCCGACCGATCCGAGATCATTGGGACTCACGCGTCACGACCTGCCCGCGGTATTCGCTCACAATGTGTCAGATCTCTTTTTTACGGGCATTCAAGTGCATTGGGATGGAAACTTTCCGGCGTTCTACCAGCATGCGATCCAGGCGGATGGGTTTAAGGGTCTTGTTCTTGACGGATTTCAAGGCGAGGCCAGTTCACCGTCGTTCGCCTCAATATGCCTGCGAAATGGGAAGGGCGCAACGATTCGCAATGCCCTCTCGACATCGGGCCGCCTGGTCGATGCGCAGGGTGTCATTGGGCTTGATCAGGGGTCGAACCAATCCCATCCGCACTGGCGTTTGCACCGGGAATTGTTCTTCGATCAGAAGTACGAGAAAGATGTTTATCCCCGTTGATTTGTTATGAGCGTGGCAACCAAATTCTGCAAGCTGTAGATGTTCTACCTTTGCCTGATGATCAAGAAGCAGTCGCCAAAAACTTTGCCGCAGAATACGCGCTAGGCAGTCCCGGTTGCGGGTACAGCCGCCAAGCGGAATCCTGAAATAAGGTCGTGTAATACACAATAATATCTGTTATTGTTCTGGCATTATGAGCAGCAACGAGAAAACCATCAGTTTCCGGGCCGTCGCTGAAAAGATCGACGCGCTTGATTCGCTGGCCGCCGCGCAAGACCGTCCGCGCAGCTATCTCATCAACGAGGCAATCACCAACTACATCGAACTGCACGCCTACCAGGACGCGTTGGTTCGCAAGGGCCTGGAAGAGTTGCGGAAAGGCCGTGTCGTGAGCCATGAGGAAGTCGTAAAGCGGCTCAAGAGGAGGAGACGCGCACGCCAATGATCGAGTGGACTGAGCAGGCGATCCGGCAATTGGATCAGGCTCACGACCACATCGCCCTCTCCAACAGCGAGGAGGTTGCCACACGGATCACGATGCAGGTCGTCACCAGCGTACAACAGCTTGGTGCCTTCCCCATGTCGGGCAGAGCTGGCCGGGTTCCCGGCACCCGTGAGCTGGTCATTTCGAATGCGCCCTTTATCGCCGCGTATGCCATCGACAAGGGCCGCATCGTGATCCTCGCCGTCTACCGCGGCGCACAGCGCTGGCCGGAGGGCTTCTAAGTTTGAAGAACTGGCACGGCTCTGACCGTTAGGTGCCACCCTGAAGGTGCGGATGCGATGTCCGGCCGCGGCCTTGCCCCACCGATCTATTGTCTACAGCTGGCTGCGGCGGGAGGAACTTGGAATGGCATAGACTGCTGCTGCTCCAAGTACACCGGCAATCGCAATGATTTTCCAAGCCAGATCATAGCTGTGCCGCACGTCAAAAACTCTGCCGACAATCCAGGGAGCCGCCCATTGACCAATGGAGTACCCCATAATGATGAGCGCCAGAAGCTTCCCGAGCGAAGCAGTGCCGAAGCATTCCGCAGTCACAAGAGGAATAAGCATGTAGTCTGCGCCCATCGAAAAGCCAAAGAGGACCACAAAAGTCCATAGCAGATAGGACGAATGAGGATTTGCAAGCAAGAATACAGATGCGCCAATCACGAAATAGAAAAAGGCCATGATGTGTGTCTTGCGGAAACGGTCAGCGAGATAGCCGACGATCACGCGGCCTCCCAGGCTTGCTGCGAGCAGGATTGTAAAGAACCGGGCGGCGGACGTCGCGGAATAGCCTGCATCCTCTAACAAAAGGATGAAGTGTTGAATGACAGCCCCAATGGCACCGACGACCAAGGTCGCTCCCGCAAGGAGGAGCCAGAAAGCGGTGGAGCGGACCGCTTGAGCAACTCCGACGGAAACGGAATCCTGCAGCGTGGAAGTCTCTTGCGTCACCTCAGCCGCTTCTAAACCATCGGGAACAAGTCCCAATTCTTCCGGAGCAGAGCGCGTGACCCAGATTCCCACTGGAAAAAGCACAAGGAGGACCATCGCACCCACGAACTCCAGAGCATGGCGCCACCCCAGACTCCGGGCGAGGGCATTGACTGACAAAGGCGCGACGACTCCTCCCAATCCCAAGCCGAGGTAGGCATAACCCATGGCCTGGCCGCGACGCCGGCGAAACCAGCGTGCAATCAAGACCTGGTTGGCGATGGGTCCGGCCAGAACGTAGCCGAGAACTTCCACAATGCAGAGAAGTTCGAACTGCCAAAACCGGGTTATCGAACCCATGAGGAGGAGCGGAGCTCCGACAAGACCGACTCCCACGAGAATTACAAACCGCGCCCCGATTCTGTCGATCATTGTTCCGGCGAGAACTCCAAACGGAAGGCCTGCGAAAAGAAACCCGAGGAAGAACCCCTGCGTTACCTCTGCCCTCGTGAAGCCGAGCGACTCAACGAAGTACGGATAAAAAACAGGAAAACCATAAAATATGATCCCGACGACGAAAAGGAGATTCAGAAAAGCTGCAAAAACAATCCACCAGCCGTAATAAATGCGCTTTGATAGCTTGCCCGACTGGCGAAGAGTCATGTGTCCCCTGGGATTCGTTTTCGTCCAAGAAGCGTAAGGCGAAGCCTATCCTGAATCGCAGGACAGTTTCACCCAAATTCAGGGCCGGCAATCGCGCAAAGAGAGTCAGGATTGCCGGGGTAAGCATTCGGACCACGGTACATGCGCGTGAGGATACGAGCTGGCCCAAATCCGCAGGCGCGCAGCAATTCAATGGCGAAGGGATTGGGAGTCAGGCAGTCCACCAGAAGAGTCTCGCGCGTGGAACGCGTCAGGAATTCATGGAGAAGTTTCTCCGCTGCAGCTCGGCATTGGGCCACCCAGGGACCGAGATGATCGGCGAAGGCCCCGCGGCGTCCAAACGCGTATCCTTGCGGCGCGCCCTGATCGGTAATACACATCGCGAAATCCTGAGCTTCATCCTGGAGCGAGCGAAGTAAGAAGCTTCGGTCGGCGCCGAAGACATCCCGGTCCATCGCAAGAATTAGCGCCAGTTGAGCCTCGGTCAGGTGCGCAATACTCGATTTCACCTTCCCGGCGGCGTTGCCGGGCGGCCTGTTTAGAATCCATCTTTCAATCTGATATTCCGTTACAAAACCCAGCTTTGCGTAGAGGGGTTGCCCCTGAGGAGTAGCATCGAGCTTTAGAGTGCGTATACCGCGCTGATCGAGATACTCGACAGCCTTTTTCAGAAGTTGCGTTCCGATGCCGCGTTTCTGAAACTCAGGATCCACCAAAACCATTCCAATCCATGCAAAGCGATCCTGGTAGGAAATAGTTGTCGCCGTGCCCCCTACTCGAGCATCAACTTCGGCAACAAAGCATCCGCCGGGACTTGCGTTGAGAAAACGATTCCAATCGGCGGCGGTCTGATTCCATCCGGCACCCCGACTCAAGCCCAGGCCTGCGGGGACATCAAGATCCGTCATCGCGCGAATGTGCATCTTCATGATCCCAGCAAGAATGGCCGACTGCGGAGGAGCATACCGGATACCTCAAGACGACTGGTAATAAATTCGAGTACAATCACGCCGCAGCCGTCCGCCGCTCAGAGTGAAAACGACAGTGAGTCAGTATGCAGAGCGATAGCGCCTCCATCCGGGATATTGAGCAACTGGAACACCTTCTCAGCGAACCCAGTGAAGGGGCAATCCGCGCCATGAGCATACTCAATGGCGACGTTCTGGTGCTAGGCGTAGGCGGGAAGATGGGGCCAACCCTGGCTCGAATGGCGAAAAAGGCTTCTGAGATCGCGGGAGTGAAACGGCGTGTCATCGGCGTGTCGCGATTGTCGTCTTCGCCCTTGGAGCGACAATTGCGAGCTTGGGGTGTCGAGACGGTGCGTTGTGATTTGCTGGATCCCAAGTCGTTCGCCGAACTGCCTGATGCTGCCAATGTCGTATTCATGGCGGGAATGAAGTTTGGATCGACGGGACAGGAAGCGCTGACCTGGGCCATCAACACCTTCCTGCCGGTGCTGGCTGCGGAACGATACCGCCAAAGCAGGATCGCCGTGTTTTCGACGGGCAACGTGTATGGGCTTTCACCGATTGCAAACGGTGGGTCACGCGAGGGCGATACTCTTAATCCCGCTGGCGAATATGCGATGAGCTGCGTCGGGCGCGAACGTATTTTTGAGCACTTCAGCCGGACAAACGGCACGAAGATGACAATTCTCCGCCTGAATTACGCCGCCGAACTTCGCTATGGGGTGCTGCTGGACATTGCGCTTCGCGTGAACGCAGGGCAACCCGTGCCCCTTTCGATGGGCTATCTGAATACCCTCTGGCAGGGCGACGCTTCGGCGATGAGTCTGGAGTCGCTGGTTCATGCCACTGCACCTCCAAACGTAATCAATCTTACCGGTCCAGAACTTCTCAGTGTGCGCTGGGTCGCCGAGGAGTTTGGGAAAAGGCTGCGGAAACCCGTTCATTTTGAGGGCCAGGAATCGAGCGACGCCCTTCTGAGTAATGCGCAAAAGGCTTGTCAGTTGTTGGGGCGCCCTCGCGTGAGTGTGCAGCAACTGATGGATTGGATTGCGGAGTGGATCAGCAAGGGCGGAACCACCTTGGCCAAGCCTACCCACTTTGAGGAACGTGCGGGCCGCTTCTGAGGCACGCCATCATCTGGAGGCCATGATAGACAAATGGGCCATAGACTGGACAAAAAGATTCAGGCGGTATTAAGGAAGGGCACGGTGATCCCCGCACACCCACTTGCGTTAACTGCGGAGCGCAAGTTGGATGAGCGACGGCAGAGGGCCCTGACTCGCTATTACATTGCGGCCGGAGCCGGTGGGCTGGCGATTGGCGTACACACGACGCAGTTTGCGATTCGAGATGCCCGCATCGGGTTATTTGAGGCTGTTTTGAGATTGGCCGCAGAGGAGATGGACCGCGCCGACCAAACTCGGGCCGAGCCCCTGGTTCGAGTCGGCGGGATCTGCGGAGAAACCGCTCAAGCCGTGCGCGAGGCAGAACTGCTCAATGAATTGCGGTACAGTGCCGGACTTCTGAGTCTAGCCGCTGTGCGAGACCTGGATGACCAAGCGCTCATCGCCCACTGCCGGCGGGTAGCGGATATCTTGCCGATCATTGGTTTTTATCTGCAACCAGCCGTGGGGGGACGCTTGCTTTCGCACAACTTTTGGCGGCAATTTGCAGAGATTGAGAACGTCGTGGCGATCAAGATTGCACCGTTCAACCGGTACCATACGCTCGACGTGGTTCGGGCCGTCGCCGAATCAGGCCGGGATCTCGCTTTGTATACCGGCAATGACGACAACATCGTGATGGATCTTGTCACTCCGTACGCCTTCAGGATCGATGGACAACTCCGTGAGAGGCGAATCGTTGGCGGCCTGCTGGGCCATTGGGCTGTTTGGACGAAACGCGCCGTCGAACTGCTCGAGGGGTGCCGCGCGCTGGCACTGGCGGCCCAGCCGATTCCGAAGAGCGTTCTGCAGAAAAGCGTGGAGGTGACCGACTGCAATGCGGCATTTTTCGATACCGCAAACCAATTCGCCGGCTGCATTGCCGGACTGCATGAAGTTCTGCGGAGGCAGGGTCTGCTTGAAGGCATCTGGTGCTTGAATCCCAAGGAAACTCTCAGTCCTGGTCAACGAGAGGAGATTGACCGGGTCTATCGTGCATATCCAGAACTAAATGACGATGATTTTGTGCACGAAGGACGAGAGTCATGGCTGAAGCCTTAAGCAAAGGTTTCTGCTGCTACGTTCACCAGAGGCAGGATTCCTAGAGATGCGGGAGCACCTTGGATTGCTGCAATCCCACTCCATATTGCACCGGTCCGCCGTGGCTATTGACCCGCCTGCGACGCGCGATGCAATGCCCGGGCGGTCAAATCATTCATCACTATGTCTGGCTGTGATATAGAATCCTCTGAATAAATCAATATAGGAGATGGATTGCTTCACCGGCACGGAGGAGATCGCAGCGTGATTGCGAGGGTGTTGGGAGACAACATGTCATTTGGCAGAGCCGCAGCCGGCCAAGCGGCGGCGGCTTTTATCCTGCGGACGCATCCGGCGGCCACGATCTATCTCGACCGGGACTCAGCCAGCTTGCTCACTCCCGGAACACTCAGCGAACTTGCTGCTCCGGCATGATTCCTAATCGCGTGATTTCCGGCATCGCGTTACTTACACAGAATTCCGCAGGGTTGCCGTGGCCATAACCGGGCAAATCAATTCGGGCCGGCCTCGCCTCATCAGTTCGTTACGGTGGTGGATTGCGGGGATTCTTTTCGCCTCCACGGTAATCAACTACATTGATCGCCAGACGCTTTCCATTCTCGCTCCTTACCTGAAACAGGAGTACCACTGGACGAATGTTGACTACGCCAATATTGCCATCGCCTTTCGCATTGCCTATTCCATCGGACAAAGTGTTTGCGGGCGCTTCATGGATCGAGTCGGCACGCGACGGGGACTGACTCTCAGCGTTACGTGGTATTCGATCGTTTCCCTGCTCACTGCGCTGGCGAACAGCACCTTGAGCTTTGGCGTGTTCCGCTTCCTGCTTGGCACGGGAGAATCCGCCAACTGGCCTGGCGCGAGCAAAGCCGTTTCCGAATGGTTTCCAAAGCGCGAACGTGGCCTGGCGACTGCGTTCTACGACAGCGGATCATCCGTTGGCGGTGCGGTCGCTCCCTTCTTGATCCTCCCAGTGTATTTACGTTGGGGATGGCGTGCGGCATTCGTTATCCCCGGGCTGCTGGGATTTTTGTGGCTGATCGCCTGGCGCCGCTTTTATCACCTGCCACAAGAGCACCCTCGCATCACTGATAGCGAGCGCCAGATGATCCTTGCCGAGGCTAAAGAGGCCGAGACCGATGGTAAATCCGGACTGCGCTGGCGCGACCTTTTCAGATTGCCGCAAACGTGGGGAACGATTATCGCGAGAAGCCTTACCGATCCCGTGTGGTTCTTTGTCACGGACTGGTTTCCCATATACCTAGTCGCAAAGGGAATCTCACTGAAGAGCGGCCTTCTCGCGGTATGGGTTCCTTTTCTCGCCGCAGACTTGGGAAATTTCTTCGGCGGTTGGTTTTCTGGATATTTGATTCGGCATGGCTGGCCGCTCGGTGCGGCGCGAAAAGCACTGGTGGTCTTTGGTGGCTTCGGGGTGTTGCTTCTCATTCCAACAATTTTCACGGTGCATCTGTATCTGATCGCCCTGCTGTTCGGGTTGGCTACCTTCTCTTACGCATCCTTTTCGACGATTGCAAACGTGCTGCCTACCGATCTTTACAGGAGCGATTCCGTTGCGTCGGTTAGCGGCATCAGCGGAACTGGGGCGGGAATCGGCACCATCATCGCATTCGAATTAATCGGCCATCTTTCCGACGCGCGTCAGGCGACGGGAACACATTCGTTTGACCCGATCGTGATCGTCGCCGGGCTGATTCCGTTCATCGGCATGATCCTGGTCTTGTTACTCGTGCGCAACACGCGCGCAACCGATCAGGGGCTGGTCCGGCGAATTTAAACTGATTGTTATGCACCGTACAGCGATCGATATTTTGGTTAGTGAATAAAGGCCCCGAGGGCAGTAGGTACTGCACCGGCCAAATCTCTCGCTCCTGCTGGACGATTTCAGACCATTTCGGAACTTTCGCGTCTCCGTGCTCCTTCATCAAAACGAGTTCATAGAACAGGCACGGGCCGGGGCCGAAACACAGAACCTGGTTCAGACAAACTGCAAATACGCTTCCTGAATCATACGGAGAGCATCATCGATCGGGGTTTGCCAGAGTTGCTCATTGAAAATCTCTACTTCGATGGGGCCGAGGTAACCCGCAGCTTCGACCGCTTCTCGCAATCTGCGAATTTCAATTACTCCCTGGCCCATCAGTCCGCGCCCCATGAGCATACTCGGGGATGGCACGAGCCAGTCTGACACATGAAATCCGAAAATGCGGTTCTTCGCACGGGAGATCTCCTTGTAGACCATGGGATCCCACCACACGTGATAAACATCAACGATGACTCCCACCGAATGTGGATCGAAAGCTTCCGCGATTTCATTGGCGTGCGAGAGCGTAACCACCACGGAGCGATCCGCGGCAAACATGGGATGCAATGGCTCAATGCCGAGACGCACATTGCATTTGGTAGCGTAGGGTTGGATTGCGGCGATACCCTCTGCCACCATGAGGCGCGCCGAGTCGAGGTCGCGGTCCGGGGCGGGACCGTTCACCAGCACCAGCAGATCCGTGCCGAGGGCGACGGCTTCATCGATAGCCCTGAAGTTGTCTTCGATGCGGCTCCGTCGTTCCCGGGGCGTGGCCGCCGGAAACATTCCGCCACGGCACAAACTAGAGACGCGCAGGCCGGCATCTTGAATCAGACTGCTTGCCTTGGCTGGAGAGTCCTGAATCTTGTGGCGCCACGCGCCGATCCACGAAATTCCGTGGCGCGTGCAGGCCTTGACCGTTGCCTCCAGCGTGCCGGTGTCGGTGGTGATCTGATTCAAACTGAGGCGGGAAGGATCGGGTTGTGCGCTAGGCATGAGAACTCCCCTCAGCCACGCCGGCAAGGGCAAGGACGGTGCGCATGCGCGCGACGGCGAGTTCCGGATCACTCAGCAGCCGCGCCCGGTCTGCGTGAACGAAAATTTCCGCCAAGTGCACGATGGAGCGAGCGCTCTCCAAACCCTGGACCATACGAAAATGGTTCTGATGGCCGTTGAGGTAGGCGAGGAACACGAGACCGGTCTTGTAATAAAAGGTGGGCTTCTGAAAGATGTGCCGGGAAAGAGGGACCGTTGGCGCAAGTAGCTCCTGGTAATTACGCGAGTCGCCTGCATCCAGGGCTCGCAAGGCCAGAGCGGCGGCAGGCGCAATGCCATCGAAGATTCCAAGAAGAGCATCGCTGTGACCAGCCTCATCACCCTGGATGAGTTCCGGATAGTGGAAATCGTCACCGGTGTACATTCGGACGCCCTCGGGGAGGAGACGGCGCATGGTGATTTCTCGTTGTGGATCGAGCAGCGAGATCTTAATGCCGTCTATTTTTCTCCGGGAGTCGCGAATGATGCCCAGGCAGGTCTCCATATTTTCTTCGACACTGTGTCCGCCCCAGTAGCCTTTCAATTGCGGATCGAAAGCTTCACCAAGCCAGTGCAAAATGGCCGGGGCGGACAGTTGCGAAAGGACCTGCGAGTAGGCGCGGTAATAGTCATCCGGCGATTTGGCGCATCTGGCGAGATCGCGGCTGGCCATCAGTATGACCTGTCCGCCGGAATCCTGGATGAAGGCGCATTGTTCTTGATAGGCTGAAATGACTTTATCGAGCGTCACAGGTTGCAGCGGATCGAGTTGATCCGTGTTCGCGCCGCAGGCAATTCCAGCGCGCGTTGCGCGTGCGTCAGCCGCGGAGCGTCGAATCAGATCTCCGGCAGTATCCCAGTCGAGTCCCATGCCTCGCTGAGCAGTGTCCATGGCTTCCGCCACACGAAAACCAAGAGACCAGAGAAATCGCCGATAAGCGAGAGTCGCGTCCATATCAAGAACGGGCTTGGAAAGGGGATCGTCCGTAGCAATTGGATCGATCACCACATGGGCTGCGGCAAAGGCGATGCGAGACGATGGCAAAGCGCCTGGGAGGACAGGCAACGGCCCTGCGTCGTTGAGTTGGTACTCACGCAGGCCGCCTGAGAATGGCAATGAGATTCGCATCGGCTCCTTCCTGATGCTAATCCAACGCGAGTTTCGGGACATCTATCCATCTCCGCTCGGCCCACGAGCGCAGACCGATTTCCGCCAATTGCACGCCGCGCGCTGCCTGCAGAAAGCCGTGGGGGAAGGGCGCGTCCTCGAGCACATGCTTGAGGAACATCTCCCACTCAACCTTGAACGCGTTGTCGTACTCGGATGTCGCGGGAACCGTTTGCCAGCCGCCCAGATAGTCTGTGGGACTGGGCATGTCGGGATTCCAGACGGCTCTGGGAGTGGCTGTGCGATCCTGGATTTTGCAGTCACGCAGCCCGGCCACAGCGCTGCCAGCGGTGCCGTCCACCTGAAGAATCAGCAAATCTTCCCGGTGTACACGGACAGACCAGGAAGAATTCATATGGGCGATCACCCCGCCTTCGATCTGGAATGTTGCATACGCCGCATCATCCGCCGTGCACTTGTAAGGAGATCCCGCTTCATCCACGCGCACCGGAATATGGGTTGTGCCCAGGCAAGAGACGGCGGTGATGGGACCGAAAAGATTTTCCAGGAGGTACTGCCAGTGGGGGAACATATCGAGAATGATTCCGCCGCCGTCCTCTTTTCTGTAGTTCCATGAAGGACGTTGCGGAGCGGGTGTGCTTCCCTCGAAAACCCAATACCCAAATTCGCCTCGAACAGAAAGCACGCGCCCGAGAAAGCCGCTATCAATCACTTGTTTTAACTTGCGCAGCCCAGGCAGAAAGAGCTTGTCTTGAACCACGCCGTTCTTGACTCCAGATGTCGCCGCGATACGGGCGAGTTCCAGACTTTCCTGGACGCTGGGGGCCAGCGGCTTTTCACAATAAACATGTTTTCCAGCAGCCAGGGCCGCGCGCACGCTCTCGGCTCGCAGTGGAGTTGCTTGAGCGTCGAAGTAGATGACGTTGTGGGGGTCGGCGAGGCATTCGTTCAGGTCGGTGCTCCATCGTTCAATGCCCCATGTTGCGGCCAGTGCTTGGAGCTTTTCGGGATTGCGGCCGAGCAGGACCGGATCCGGCAGGACTGCGGAGTGATCACGCAGTGTGATGCCTCCCTGGTTTCGGATGGCCGCAATCGAGCGGCCCAGGTGTTGATTGGTCCCCATGCGTCCGGTGACGCCGTTCATGATGATGCCAATTCTTCGCATAACAGGATTGTAGCCTCTCAAGATTAAGTCATTGCCAGGGATGTGCTGTCCAGAGGGAGTTTCACGAAGGCGCGAGCACGCATGCCGGCGCGGCGCGTTTGGACTCCTTTACGCCAATCCGGATCGTAGTACGTCCGCAACTTGATTGTGATCGAACCGTCGTGGTTCATGGGCTGCTCGCAGGCCCTGGCAACCGGACAGAAAACCCCTGGCCGTATCTCCAATTCGGCCCTGAGATTCACGCTGCCCGAGTAACCGTGCGACAGGAGAAATGCTCCCTGGTGCACACCGCGCCCATGCGGCTGTGGCGGAACGAGCGAGTTGCCGCCGCTCTGGTGCGAAAGGGGATGAACGAGCTGCGTCAGCGGAAGTCTCGCCGGAGGCTGGACCCGGAAGATTATCAAGCACCCTGTAAACAGGTGTTGGAGAGAAATGGAGGGCGTTGTCAATTGTGCGGGTCTCTTAAAGACCTGGGGGTCCATCACAGGAGATTTCGCAGTAGGTTGGGAGACGATACGGCAGAAAATCTGATCACCTTCTGTGCTAGCTGCCATCGTGCTGAGCACGAGCTTTAAGATGAGCGCCTCCAAACGGTTAGCTGGGCGTCATTCAATGCCCCTGCGGCTCGCTCGGAAGCGCGAGACGCTCGATCAGGCGAAGGCGGCCAAGCTGCCGTGCGGAAGCCGTGACGATCGCGAATAGTTGCGTGACCTGGACAAGCGATCGTGGAACGCACAACTGGATGGATCGGCGGACCATAAATTCTCATCACGGGAAGACATTTACTGAGGATAGGGAATCGAATGGGGCCGGTCAGGGAGGATCTGGACAATAACTCCCTTTAATTCAACAAGAAACAAGTGGTAATTGGATTGCTTTGGTGAAAATGGGTGTGGAGTTGACCCTGCGATAGAAAAGCATTGAGAAAAGCCATGAACCGGCGGCAGGAAACACCTTTTGAAAACATTGAGGGCGCTCTTGAGTACGTAGGCTGCCTTTTGGAGGCTTCACGGGAGGCGCAGAAGCACATCGAGGTGGAAATCGCCCGCGCGAGTGATCCCCAACTGGCCCGGAAGAAGCAAGCACTGCAACTCGTCAAGTACAAGCTGGCCACGCTCGATTGCCAACTCGTCAAGAGTAAGCGTCTCTTGAATGACTTGCGGAAATTACGCCGATTGATATTAGAGGACACAGCAGCGCGCGTCAGTTCCGCTACCGCCTGATCAAAGACACACCTTCTCAATGCCTTGGATGAGCACGTATGCCTAACTTTGGGGGCAAAGAGTGGTAACCATTTTCAATTAGCACTCTCATGGGCACGATCCCTATCTTACTGAGTTCCCCCTTCCTGTGATTCCAACGGTAACCACTTTGAATTCAATAACTTTCCGGAGAAGTCCAAGATACTGTGCAGGGTTCGTTGCCTACGACTTGGCAGGCTGATTGCACTGGACTTAAAGGCCTGCAGTGCCCGAGTACCTTACGGTGACGAGATTACGTGACTCGGGACTTCTTCGGCGGACAAGGGCGTTGAGACATAGCTGCGTAAGGAGGGAGGACCAGCTGCAGAAGGCCAAATGGCATGCGCAGCAGGCGTGTAATGGATCAGGCAGGGCGTTGAGGATTTCGGTTTCGAACGCAGTTTGTTTGGCTTCGATTCTTACGTGTAGGACTAAACAAGCCTAGAACCGACAGTCGAGGGACTAAAGACTTATGGAAGATGCCTCTCTTAAAAGGGCGGCCTTGGGAGAACGGGACGGACTCCAACTGAGGGGTCACAACCCTGCTCATGAGCTCAGGTCTTCAGTCGTGAAGCGGGCTGGGATTCTAAGGGAAGACATGTATCACAGCGGTTCAGAGCCCCGTCGGCTGGATCGCCCTCACCGAAGGCGGCCGCTTCGGGTGATGAAGTTTGGCGGCACGTCCGTGGGCAATGCTGGTTCGATCGAGAAAACCGTCGAGATCATTCGAGCTGCTGCTCGCGATAGCAATCTCGTGGTGGTTGTTTCCGCGATGAGCGGGGTGACCGACAGATTGATTGAGGCCGCTGCGCTGTCGGAGTCCGGAGATAGCGAGCAGGTCGCCCAGATCCTTGAAGAGCTCCACAACCAACATAACGACGTCGCCAGGGCGTTAATCCCGTCGACCGCTGAGAGAAGCCGTATTGCCTGCAAGATACAAGAGATGTTTCGTGAGGGCGACCATCTCTGTCAGGGCACGATTCTCCTGCGAGAGCTCACGCAGAGGGCGCGCGACACGATCTCGAGCCTCGGAGAGCGCCTTTCTGCCCCTCTGGTGGCGGCTACGCTTGCGGATCGTGGAGTGGCCAGCGAGGCCATCGACGCCACAGAACTCGTTGTGACCGACTCCTATCACGGCGCCTCTGAGCCGCTTATGGATCTAACCCTTGAACGCTGCGAAGCACGCCTGCGCCCGCTCCTGCACAAGGGTATCGTTCCCGTCGTGACCGGCTACATCGGTGCCACGCCAGAAGGGGTACCCACTACGCTCGGGCGCGGGGGTTCAGATTATTCTGCGACAATCCTGGGCGCGGTTTTGGATGCTGACGAGGTCATCATCTGGACGGATGTGGACGGCGTACTGACCGCTGATCCACGCCTCGTGTCCGGGGCGTGCACCATCCCTGAGATTTCCTATCGCGAGGCAGCTGAGCTTGCGTACTTCGGCGCCAAGGTCCTCCATCCGAAGACACTGCGCCCTCTGATGCAATCCGAAATCCCCCTTTGGATCCGCAACACTTTTGCACCCGAACGGCCGGGAACGAAAATCACCGTGACGGGCTCCCCGAGCGGCGGGCGAGTAAAGGCACTGACCGCAATTAGCGACGTTGCTTTGATTACCGTGGGTGGCCCGGGCATTGTGGGAGTGCGTGATGTTCTCGGCCGAACCTTCATGACCACGGGGGCTGTTCGTGCCGATGTTCTGCTGGTTTCGCAATCCTCTTCACAAAACGATATCTGCTTCGTCGTTCCATCCGCAGTCGCCAAACGCACGGTTGAAGCACTGCGCCGGGAATTCGCGCGGGATCTGGCGCACCATGATGTGGAACACATCACACTCGATCAAAACGCTGCGATCGTGGCTGTCGTCGGCGAGAAGATGCACGGAATACCAGGGATTGTCGGGCGTGCTTTCGGTGCTCTGGGGCGGGGGAACGTAAACATCGTCGCAATCGCGCAGGGCTCTTCGGAATGCAACATCTCTTTTCTCGTGGCGAAGAAAGACATGAAGACTGCGCTCGTGGCTGCACACCAAGAATTCCAATTGGGCGCCTTGCACTGCCTGGGGTCGCCGGAGCAAGAATAGACCAAACTTGTCGCACGAGTCCGTGATTGGTTGATTTCCCGTGTCTGCTTGCCACTTTCGGCTTTCCAGAACTAGATGCTTTTAGGCTGAACGACCCCATGCGGTTGTGAACGCGGATGTAGCGAGGCGACTCCCTTCCGGGCGCCACGTAGGTTCGACTGACGGCTCCCTCTGTAGGACTGGGTTTCAACTAGTGTTGTTCGCAACGCGACAACATGTAGTTCACCGTGGCAATGGCTATGACAAAAAATAAAACTGTTCCCTTGAAGAAGCTCATGTACCAGACGGTTGTACCTTGCGCGATTACCTTCGGAAGCCAGATGCGGAACGCGTTGAGCGCCCGCAGAAACAAAGCGATCACAGCACTGGCCATACCCAACCAATAGCTCCACTTGAGGATGCACTTTTCCATCGGTGTTCTCCTGATTTCGCAGTTTACATTTGACACACAGGCAAAGATCCGGTGGCCTCAACGGCACCTCCGGAGAGATATCCAGTCAACCGCGTCGATCCAAAAAGTGCCGACGCTGCGCTCAGTGGTAGAAGCAGGCGGGATGCGATAGCGAATCATCGAGGGTCTGCGGGACCGGTCCCGCAGACCTTCGACGCCCTTCTTTTCGAATCGCCGGGGCCAGATATAGAACTGGGAACGAGAAATCCTAAAGAACCGGCAGGTCTGGGTGACGTTTTGACTGATCTTTTGGTAGTGCTGAAGCATGCGCAGGTGGTGGGTGCGAACTTTGTATGTCTGGCCGAACAAGCGGTGAAAGTGGATCCATCCGACACTCTGCTCCAAGTGGTTGGAGAGCTTCGTGGAGCGGGCAAGCCTAAACAGTTCTAGGGAATGGTAATAGAAAATTCAGGGGAATTGGCACTCTCGTTGCCCAGGGCATCCGCTGCCCGAGTCACATAGTGGTAGGTTACGCCGCTCTCGACGCTGCTATCTGTGTATGTAAGCCCCTGAACAAGCGAAGAATTGATCCTGAGGTAATTGCCTCCAGGTGTCGTACTCCGGTAGACGTTGTACCCGGCCACCTGCGAACTTGAGGCGCCCCAAGTCAGTATAACCTTGTGAACCTTGCCCGGCGCGTGTAGCCGGAGTAGCCCAGGCCGTCCATTAGTTACGCAGAACCAATGCATACTTAGAAGCAGGACAATAAGCGCCGCGAGCCCCGTCCCTATCTTCTTCCAGACATGAATGTTGCGGTCCCGGATCAGCAGAAACTGACACACTATTAAGAGCGCCAGCGCGATAGTGCCGATTGCAAAGACCAAGAACCAGGCGCCGCTTAGTGCCCCTGGCACAAGTGACGGGATCCGGTAGGACTTGCTTCTCAACCACGGATCAATCCAAATATTTTCGACTGCGAAGAGAAAAAGCGCCGACGCGAGGCCCCATATAATCCAAACCATCCTGTTGCGCTGAACCGAAAGATGCAGCGAACGTTTTCTCATTTGATGCTCTCCCTGACCGCACATAAACGTAATTTATCTGTTGGCCCTTCTGCAAATTCAGCGGGCACCGCTGCGCGGCGTACCATCACCGGGATAGCAACCGGCCACATCGAACGGTTCCATCAGAGCTTGAAGAAAGAGGAAGTCGCGAGTTCGAAATATCGTAGTCTGACAGAAGCGGTGAAAACATCGGGCGGTATGTGAATTAGTACAATTATAACTGCCCTAACTTTGGAGTTGGAAACCGCACCCCAGAGCAAGCGTTCATGGCTTTTGCAGCGCGAAATGAAAATGAGGCCTGTCTAAGTTAGCGGGGCGCCCTACAGCTATGGATGCCCTTCCCGCGCAAGCCACATGGTGAACAGTAATTTTGATTCATGTCCTTGCGAAATGCTCAGGAGGACCCCCGTCCTAGGGATCCTGCCGTTCAAGCACGGATTCCGTTGCTTTTTCCGATTCCCGATCCAAACAGCTCTTGAGTTTTTCTGAGAGAATTCTCACGCTCGGTTCTTGAAGAATATTGAAGTGACTAGAAGCAATATGATGGATCTCCACTCCGCCCTTCGCCAAGCTTCCCCATCCAAGAAACTCGTCATTTCCTTCTTCCACTCTTCTTGTCGTCGATCGGAAGATGGTCAACGATCCTGGGTACACCTTCGGATTGTAGTTAGCCGCAGCCGCAGTGTTGACTTCTTCGAGCGTGGCTCCCACGGCGGGGGCTGCGCGTCGACCAATGGCACGAAGGAGTTGTGATCGCGTGTGCCCGAGTTTCCCCTTGATAAGGCCGCGCAAATTGGCAATTCGCTCTTCAGAGGATAAAGCATCCCCCAGGCGTGTTCTGTAGATTTTGAGGCGTTGCGCAGGGTTGAGGGAACGATTCACTTTCTCCATATAATGCCATTCAATCGTATCGAAAAACCCCAGGAGACTGACCCTGTCGCCTTGGGCTGCAATCTGCTGAGCGACTTCAAAGGCTACGATCCCACCGAATGAGTAACCTACAATTCGATAGGGCCCCTCGGTCTGCATGGCACGGATCGCAGAGACATAATACGCAGCCATGTCTTCCACACGAGTAGAGAAGGGTTCCTTTCCATCCAAGCCGCGGGGAAGCAACCCATAGACGGGCTGATCCTCACCAAGATAATAGGCCAAACCATGAAATTTGATGACATTGCCACCCAAGCCTGAAATAACAAACAACGGTGGTTTCGTACCATTGGGCTGGATCGCGACCAAGGAAGACGAGGTGCTCGTCGGGCGGAGCTCTTTCTTCGCCCCCCCGCGAATGCGTTCAGCGAGTTTCCGGACTGTTCGTACTTCGAAGAGAGTGTCTAACGGAAAATCGCGGCCGTAATTCTTTTTGATTTTACTGAAAAGCCGGACCACCACCAGTGACTGCCCGCCTAGTTCAAAAAAATCATCATCGAGCCCCACCTGGTCCAGCCCAAGTAATTCCTTCCACCATTCCGAGAGAAGCAGTTCTACGTTTTCCAGGGAAATGGCGCCCCGCGGCAGAGAAGTTGTACCCGCTTGCCTGGCGGTCTTGGGCGTTGAAAGATCCCCAGGATGGACAATAATGACAGGAGGAGTCTCAGAGGAGAGGATTTGCGACAAGGCTGCGATACCCTGTTCCGCTGTAATCATCTTCCGCTCGGAGTTCCTATAGGCCTCATTTTCAACGAGGGACGGTGACGCGCTCCGGCGTGGCTTCGCGCCTGCGAGTGTGGCAACGGGGTCGTCCACCCGACGCATAGAGAACTCTTCAATTTCAGCGAGAACTTTCCCATCTGCGTCGTAAAGAGTAATTTGAAAGGTGACCACCTCGCGCTCTGTGTCGTTTTCTGGCCGGCTCAGAATGTGACTATATATTTTTTCGGGAAATCTTCGGTAGATCGTGAGCTTGCGGTAAGACATGGGAAGATAGATGGAAGAGGTTTGATTATAGTTCTGGACAAGATACAAAGCGGAACCGGTCGCAAGATCAAACAACGCGGGATGCATCAAATAATTAACGACATCTGAACTGTGGCCCTTCGGCAACTCAAGCTCTGCCAATGCCTCATCTTGCCCCAAGTGGATAGCATTCAAATTTCTCCACCGTGGTCCAAAGGAGAAAAATGTTTCTTGGTGTGTCCGATGCTCCGCGTCGAATCGAAGTGTCTGCCTGCCACAGCGTCGCAGAATCGCATCCATATCTTTGTCTAAAGGGGCCGGTTCGGAAACGCGTCTGATTAGCCCCGTTGCATGCTCTGTCCAACCCAAATCTCGACTTGAAATGGAAAATCTGTAACTTCCCTCCTCGCGATTCAATCGCGAGCGAACTTCCCGTGTTACCTGCTCCTCTATGACCATCGGGGCCAAGAAGAAAACGTCTTCAAATTGAAGCGGGGAGTCCAATGCACCGCGCGTAAGAAGTCCAACAGCTTGTTCTAAATATGCCGTTCCAGGGCATACGGCGCTGCCCGATTGCAGGCGGTGCTCAGAAAGTACCCAATGGCTGTCGACGCGAAACTGACTTGAGAAAACAGTTTCGTTATCCGATTCGACCGACCTCCGTTCCAGTAGCGGATGAGCTTTCTTATTTTGCTCACCCATGCCCCCATCGCGCCATAGTCCCCAGTTGATCGCCTGCACAAGAGGCTTGCGCTGCTCCGCAAAGGCGTCAAGGAATGCGTTCGCCGCCCCGTAGTCGATTTGTCCTTCGGGCGGCAGAACAGCACTAATTGATGAAAAAAGAACCAAGAAGTCGAGGGGCTTATTCTTGGTCACCGCATCGAGAGCAATTGTTCCCCTCACCTTAGGTGCCAGCACGCGAGAGGCGCTCTCCCGCGTCTTGGAGAGGAAAGGAGCATCTTCGATCACCCCAGCAGCATGAATTACGCCGTCAATTTTTCCGAACTGTTGCTCGGCGGTATCCCACGCTCTCTGCAATTCTGATAACTGGGTCACGTCGGCTTGAAGAGTAAGCACTTCACCACCGAGGCCGCGAATCTCCTGTAGATTCTTCAGGGTGGACGAAAGTTTCGGTGCCGTCCCGGCCCCTTGCAGGAGTGCGTCCCACTCTTGTGGCGGAGGTAAGCTCGACCGTCCGATCAGAACTAACCGCGCGTGGAATTTCTGCGCGAGGTACTTGGAAATAATTAGCCCCAGTCCTCCCAGCCCTCCTGTAATGAGGTAGCACCCCTTTTCCTTAAACCGATTGCGTCCCTCCACGGGAACAAGGTCGGTGGCTTCAAAATGCTCTGTCCAACGAACACCGCGTCGAAAAGCGACCACTTCGTCCCTAAAAAGAGCGCATTGTTCGGCAATGACCTGAACGGCGTGCTGACCCATGCCTTCGGCTTCGAGATCCAAGTCGATGTTGCGGCATACGACACCAGGGTATTCACGTGGAATGACTCTGACCGGACCCAGGAGCGTGGCAACTGTGGGGTCAGCCGTCACCGGTACTTCAACCGGTTGCAAGCGGTCAGTCACCACGGCAATATCGACACCTGAGAGATCTTCCCGACCTAAGGCTTGCGCAAAATACAGCAAGCTGAAAAAATTGTGATCCAACTTCTCTTCAAGCGATCCGCTGAGGGCGCCTTCAGCAAGAGACCATAGATGGACGACCTTTTGCGGAGCGTGGCCGCGCTTGACCAGGTCTTCTAGGAGCGCCTGATAGTCTGCGGGTGCTGACGGTCGAAGCGAGTAATCACCGTTTCCAGCGCGCCGATAGGACTTTCCTGGAGAGACGCAAATAACCCTATGGCCTGCTCCACGAAGTTGGGTGCAAATCTGTTTGCCAAGTCTCCTCTCATCCATAAAAATCAACCAGCAGGCTTGGGGCGACGACATTACGGAGGGGAAATCGCTTTGCTTCCAGACGCGCTTGTAGAATCGAAGGGGTGCCTCGCTCGTTGCTTTGCTGGTTTCAGTTTCTTTCTCGCTCCCGGGTCCTGCGACTGTCCGGCGAGTCAGTTCTTCATCCGGTGCAATCCAGAACTTTCTGCGTTCGAACGGGTAAGTGGGCAAGGGAACGCGGCCGACGGCTTCATCTCGATGCAGGGCGGACCAATCCGGACTCTGCCCGTTTGCCCAGAGTCGTCCGAGAGCCAATAACAGGCTTGCGTGCGAGGAAGAGTGATCATCCTTGTGAGGGAGTGAGGCGACTGCTTTGGCGCGCTTTCCTGATTGTTGCCGCACCAGCGACGTGAGAGTTTGACCAGGCCCGATCTCAAGAAAAGTGCACTCCTCCTTACTGAGCAATTGGCGAATGCAATCAGCAAATCGAACGGTTCCTCGCAAATGCCTGACCCAATAGTCCGCGTCCGCTGCTTCCGATGGCTGGATCCAAGTCCCAGACAAGTTTGAAAGAAATGGCGTGAGTGGAGGACGCAGAGTGACTCCCTGCAAATGCTGTCGAAATTCTTCGAGGATGGCACCCATCATTGCCGAATGAAAGGCATGAGATGTCTGCAATCTTTGGCAAGCGCGCCCCTTCTCACGCAGAGCCTTTTCGTAGGACTCAACGGCTTCGAAAGTCCCTGAAACAACGCACTGTTCCGGACCATTGATCGCCGCAAGTGATAGGTGCGCGGGAAGTTGAATCTCATTCGGGGGGAGAGGTACAGCAAGCATTGCGCCGGGAGGTGCTTTTTGCATCAAGCGTCCCCGGATCGCTGTCGTTTCCAGAGCTTCCTCGAGGGTAAACACACCCGCCAGACATGCAGCGACATACTCACCGATGCTATGTCCCAGCATCGCTTGCGGTTTCAAACCCAGGGACATCCACCACTGCGCGAGGCTATATTCCAAGGCAAACAGGGCCGGCTGCGTGACGGATGTTTGATTCAACCGATCAGCGGCGGCGTTGCGATCCGATTCTGCCGGATAAATCAGCTGTCGGAGATCAAAACCGATTAACTGTCCAAGGTGTTTTGCACATTTATCCAAGGTTTCATGAAAGACCGGTTCTTGTTCATACACATCCTTTGCCATATCGACGTGTTGTGAACCTTGGCCGGAAAACAAGAAAACCAGGGACGGCACTAAGGGCGGTGCGCTCCCAGAGATTACTTCCTTTGCATTGTTTCGCTCGAAAAGTCTTGCCACCTCATCGGCATCTCGGCCAACCACGACGCGCCGGAAGGGAAACGATTTCCTCCCAGCCTGGAGTGTATAAGCAACGTGGGGAAGGCTGCTGTCCGGATTCTCGCGGAGAAAGGCCGCAAGCCTTGTCGTGGCGTTATCGAGAGCAGTCTCAGACTTGGCTGAGAGGGTTAGCAACTGACGAGACGGTTTGTGCTTGACAGGCGGAAGAGCGGGCGCTTCCTCGACAATGACATGCGCATTGGTCCCGCCGATTCCGAGTGAGGTCACGCCGGCACGGCGCGGCAGGGGAGTCTTATCCCAGTCAACCAGAGACTTGTTCACATAGAATGGCGAGTTTTGAAAATCGATCAATGGATTGGGCGATTTAAAATTTATGCTTGGCAAAACTTTACGGTTTTCCAGGGCAAGGACTGTTTTGATCAGACCCGCAACGCCCGCAGCCGCGTCTAAATGTCCAACACTTGCTTTAAGGGAGCCGATCGCGCAGAATCCCCGTCGCTTGGTCGTGGCATGGTAAGCCTGTGTCAACGCTCTGACTTCAATGGGGTCGCCAACGGCTGTACCTGTGCCATGTGTTTCCACATAGGAGATAGATTCGGGGTTCACATTTGCAACCCCGAGGGCCTCCGTAATTACATCGGCTTGCCCATCAACGCTCGGCGCCAGGTAACCAACCTTACGGGCGCCATCATTGTTGATTGCAGTTCCAAGGATTACGGCGCGAATGGTGTCGCGGTCACGCAGCGCATCTGACAGCCGCCGTAGAACGACTAAGCCAACCCCGCTGGAAAAGACTGTTCCGCTAGCTTCGGCATCGAAGGGCCGGCAATGACCATCACGAGACAGGATCTCTCCTGGGCGATACTGGTAGCCTTGTCCATGCGGGATTTCAATGGTGACCCCTCCCGCGAGAGCCATATCGCACTCATGGTTAAGCAAGCTTTGGCAAGCAAGATGGGTGGCGACGAGCGAGGTCGAGCAAGCTGTCTGCACGCTGACACTCGGTCCATGCAAATTCAATTGATAAGAAACTCGCGTTGCTAATACGTCTTTGTCGTTTCCGGTCTGGCGAAGCAGAAAAAGCCCCGCACTATTCACCAACTTATGGTTCCGCAGCAAGTTATGAATCAAGTAGGAACTCATCCCCGACCCGGCAAAGACACCAATAGATCCCGGAAAACCTTCCGCTGTGTACCCCGCGTTTTCTACCGCTTCCCAGGCGCACTCGAGAAAGTGTCGATGCTGTGGATCCATGATCGATGCATCCCGAGGACTGAATCCAAAAAAAGAGGCATCGAAGAGTTCGATGCCGTCGAGGATTGCTGCCGCTCGGACATATTCCGGATTTGCGAGTTCTTCCTCACTGACACCAGCAGCGCGCAACTCCGTGTCGCTAAGCGTTCGAATCGACTCGACGCCGTCCCGCAGATTTTGCCAAAACGCGTCGATGCTCGGGGCACCTGGGAAGCGCCCGGCCATTCCAATAATTGCGATACTGGAGTTTCTCATTCGGCTTCTTCATCCCGTCGTGCCGCGAGACGACGCTTCGCTCGATCCGATACGATTGGCACAGAAACCACACCGGACAGATGGGTAGACAGCGCGTGAACTGTGGGAAACTGAAATAAATCGACGAGAGAGATTTCTTGTTGTAGCTGTTGCTGCAATCGCGAATGGACCTCGGCAACCATCAAGGAAGATGCACCAAGGTCAAAAAAGTTTTGCTCGACGCCAATTCGCTCTAGCCCCAAAGCTTCTGCCCAAATCGCTGCCAAGGTGTTCTCCATCTCGTTCCCGGGCCTCGAAATCGGATCACCCTCCTGCATATCCATGTCGACAGGCGGCAGAGCCCGGCGATCGATTTTTCCATTTGACGTGAGTGGAAATCGGTCAAGGAACACAAAATTTGCCGGAACCATATAGGAAGGCATCTTCCCGGAAAGGACATTGCGTAACAGAGATGAGGATGGGTTTGTGCCGGATTTGGGGATCACGTAGGCCACGAGCCGTTTATCGCCAGGGCGGTCTTCCCGGGCAATGACGACTGCTTGTTGCACAGATTCTTGCCCCTCAAGACAAGTTTCAATCTCTCCCAGCTCAATTCGAAAGCCATAAAGCTTTACTTGGAAATCGCTTCGCCCCAGGAATTCGAGGTCGCCCTGGGGAGTGTATCGAGCCATGTCCCCTGTTCTGTAGAGGCGGCCCACACCAGGAACAAGATTCTCAAGGAAACGTTCCGCAGAGAGTTCGGGCCGCTTCCAATAGCCACGAGCAACTCCTTCACCCCCGATGTAGAGTTCACCCATTTCCCCAGCGGGTACAGGTTGGAAAGATTCATCCAAGATCTGGACTACCGTATTAGCAAGGGGCTTCCCAATCGGAATATTCGAGGGAATCCCTTCAATACGACAAGCCGTTGACCAGATTGTTGTTTCCGTTGGTCCGTACATATTGAAAAGTTCGCCATAAAATACGGATCGGATGACTTGAACGAGTGAAGGCGGAAGAGCCTCTCCGCCCAGCAAAAATTTCTTAAGAGAAGCCAGCGCAGAGAGCGACCGAGGATCCAGTGTCAACATGCGTGCCAGGGAAGGTGTCGACTGTAGATGGGTTACACCAAACCGCCGGATTTCCTCCGCGATCGTGTGCGTACCCTCGTCACCGTGAAGGACAACGGTGAATCCCCGCGTGAGGGTCCAAAGCAGCTCCAAAACAGATATATCAAAGGAAAGACTGGTGACTGCCAGCCACACTCCGGCCTCGCTTCCAATCACCTCATCCATGGCACGAAAGAAACTCAACACGTTTCGCTGTTCGACCATGACCCCCTTTGGTCTTCCCGTTGAGCCGGACGTGTAGATGACATAGGCAAGATTTTCAGGCTCAGCTTGGGACGACACCTCCTGAGAATCGCCAACAAGAATCTCTTCCAGCGCCACGAACCTGCTCCACCCGCGAACCCCAACGGCCGACTGCGGTAGACGCTTTGAGCTCAGGATAATGGATATTTGTGCGTCTTCGACAATGTAGCCGATGCGTTCCGCCGGATAGGCAGGATCCAATGGCACGTACGCAGCGCCAGCCTTCAAAATGGCAAGAATGGCAATTAGCATCTCCGGTTTACGGTCAAGCAGCACTCCCACGAGCGTTTCCGGACCCACACCTTGACTCGAGAGATAGGAACCAAGTTGATTAGCTCTTTCATCGAGCTCCTGGTAGGAGAACTTGCCCTCATTGGTAATAAGGGCAATCCTTGCGGGGTTTCTCTTCGCCTGCTCCGAAAACAATTGAGATAGATCTCGCGCAACTGCAGTGCCGGGATTGCTATGAGCTTCGATCAGCGACATGGAACTGCTCCCAGATTCTCGATTTCAGCCGGGCACGCTTGACCCAGTTTAAGCTGGGACGCAAACAGCACTCACGCGAGCCACAATAACCTAATTTCGAGAAGGTGATGGGGTGAAAGCAATTTGGGGACCATTGGAGGTTCACCCATTCCCCTGGCACAAACCTAAAACACACATAATACTACCCTTATAGATGGTCCTCCCCTGCCCCCGAACTATGTATTTGCCATCCTGTGCGGTAGAGTGGCAAGCGAATGGAAGGATATTTCCCTTATTTCTCCATTCCCCGTTCCTATGAAATCCTTCCCAGGATGGCTTGAGATTAAGCAGATTTTCAGTCGTTTTAGCCTGCTCTGCCCCGGCCAAAGCCGGGCCTCCGTTTAGGTTGGGATTCAGCTTGTTGGCGACTTAACTGGGCACGGGGTACGTCGAGAGACCAGCACGTTTTCTAGAAACAGGTATTCGATTCCAGTGCCGAGGAAGGTTTTGATTGCTTCTTGCGGCGTATTTACAATCGGCTGCCCTTTTACGTTGAAGCTGGTATTCAGGACCATTTCACGGCCCAATCGCTTGCCAACTTCTTGCAGCAGAAGATGAAACTCCTCATTGTCATTCTTCGACACCGTTTGCACTCTCGCCGATCCGTTTACATGCGTCACTGCCGGAAGTTCTTGACGATGTTCGGGACGAACATCTGCGGTCATGATCATGTACGGCATTTCAAATCCCTGCGGAACCTCAAACCAATCCTGGACTTGTTCAAGGGTAACGGCGGGCGCAAAGGGACGGAATGCTTCCCGCATCTTGACCATGGCATTGATTCTGTCACGCATTTCGGGATGTCCGGGATCAGCCAAAATGCTGCGATGTCCCAAAGCGCGCGGCCCAAACTCCATCCGCCCTCGATACCAAGCGATCACTCTCCCGTCCTGGATCAGTTCTGCTGCTTCGGCACAAGATTCTTGTAGGGTTTTGAATGGAACGACTTCGATCTGCTCCCGGTATTCCTCGATCGCTGTTTGTATATCTTGCCCGGAAGCCTCGGGTCCAAAGAAAGGCACCGGCATTCTCACATTCTTGACCTCTCCCCTGTGACCTGCGCACCACAAGGCGGCTCCCAACGCTGAGCCGTCATCCCCGGCAGCGGCCTGGACGTAGATTTCATCAAAGAGTCCGGACTGAAGTAATTTCCCATTGGCCGTACAGTTCAGCGCCACCCCTCCGGCCAGGGCCAGGCGCCGAAGACCTGTCGTGCGACCAAAGTGGCCGCAGATATGCAAAAGAACCTTGTCGAGACATTCCTGTAATGCCGCAGCCACATCGCGGTGATCGTTCGTCATCTCCTGCTCCGGGACACGTGCAGGGATCAAATGTTCACTCAGATAGCCGCGTGTGGCGGCGTATGTTTCTCGGTCCTCCCGGGCCTTATTGATCTTCAACAAAGGAATTTGGATTGATCCATCTGTTCTCAATTTGACAGCTTCGTCAAAGAAACTTCGGTAGCGGCTAGGATCACCGTAGGGAGCCAGCCCCATAATTTTGTATTCATCCGAGTTGAAGTCGAACCCAAGGTGCAAGGTGATAATCGAGTAGAGGATACCAATAGAGTCATTCGCCGGTATCTCTCGTAATTTCTCAATCTTGTTGCTGTACGCCCGGTAAGCGGTGGCACTTTGTGCCTCCCCCATGCCATCGATAATGACGACCAAACATTCACCCCAACCCGAGGTGAAGTACGCGCTGGCAGCATGGGCCAAATGATGATTTATGTGCAGAACGCGTTCGGGAGGATAATCCGGAAAGAACCGCTGGACCTCTTCAAGCAGCTTCTCTCGCGAAAACACCTCTCGGTACTGCTCCGCGCTGACAGGGTCCATTGAATAGAGGGCCTGATAGGGCGTGTAGTCAAAACCATGTGCAATCTCGTCAATCTCTTGGATTCGAAGGTTTGCTCTATCGAGACAATAGCGGATCGCGCCAATCGGAAAATCTGCGCTGTGCTTTTTTCGATTGAATCGCTCTTCCGCTGCCGCGGCGACGATTTGTCCGTCAACGATGACAACCGCGGCCGCGTCGTGGCCTTGAGAGATTCGGTACTCTCTTTCGTCCAGGCCCGGCCAATGTAACTTCTTGAATGAAACAGAATTCTCAAATCCACTGATGCCGAGGATTTTTGTCATCGTTGTGCAGTGCTCCCCCCTAATATAGATGGCCAGGATCCCGTATTTAGTTAGAGCGCCAAAAACCAAGAACGCCCCGTGCGGCATGCGATTTGCGATTCCGCGATGAGGGCGATCCTGGTTGTACTCCTGAAGGTATCTGCCGAAGCTTTCTCGCTTCCGCGAAGGTGCGCGCCTCCGTCATTCCACATCATCTTTCCATCGATAGTATAGTGTCTAGGCGATCCCATATCTCAAACAAGTCTCGGAGACGTTTCCACTTTTCATTCCTTCTCGCACAATCTGCCGCTCCTCTTCAGGGGTTCGATCTACGCGCGTGGCTTCCTGCCATGCTGCGGCCCGTTTGGAGGCCCTGAATCATACCGAATTCGGCAGTTTAGTTCCAGCGGGCGGGGAGCACTACAGCCAGGTTTTTCTCGAAAAGACAGGAAAAAGGCTGAACTTCTTGCGATAATATGCAGTTAAACCCTATATTGTCGGTGCACTTCATGCAACACAGTGTGGGGCTGCTGGGCCATCGAGAACGAGAGAGACAGAACAGCGCATGAGAGTCACTGACGCGTTGAAGATTCTTAACGATGCTCCCAAAACGGGAAAGCCGTTTGAAGTCGCCTTGGCATGTGGCTTCACCCCCCTCCATCTACAGATATTTCTCGCCGCATATCTGCAGCAGGCGCTGCCCAGCCGCCGAGTGACGGTCTCGACGGGTCTGTATGGCAGTCTCGCGAGAACGATTGAGGAGGAGGCGGAACGCGGAGCAAGAAATCTTGCCATCGCCATTGAGTGGATGGATCTCGACCCTCGACTAGGCTATCGCGCGTCGGCGGTCTGGGATTCCAGTACTTTGCCCGATATTCTGTCCTTTGTTCGGAAAGCCCTTGAACGACTTACGGGTTCGATCGAAGGTCTTCCGAGTGGCACCAAGGTAGCCATTTCCACTCCTACTCTGCCTCTGCCACCCTTTTTTCACAGTTCCAGCTGGCAAATGAGTGAGCCGGAAAGTCTCTTGGCGAAGATGGTCACAGAATTTGCTGCAAAAATGGCCAGCCTCGCCATTCCCATTGTCAACACAGCGTATCTCTCTGAAGAGTCAGCGCCGGATCTGCGATACGACCTGAAGTCCGATCTGCTTTTTGGTCTACCCTATACGCAGGGGCACGCGGACAAGCTTGCCTTCGCTCTCTCTCGTCTCCTCTGTCCGCCAAATTCGAAAAAAGGAATCATCACCGATCTCGACGACACCTTATGGTCGGGTCTGGTTGGCGAAGTCGGACCAGAAGGCATCCGTTGGGACTTGGACAGTCACAGTGGCCTCCATGCTCTGTATCAGAGTCTGCTTGCTTCATTCGCGGAACACGGAATTTTGGTTGGCGTCGCCAGCAAGAATGATCCGAAAGTCGTAGAAAAAGCCTTTGAACGCACGGACCTGCTCTTGCATAAAGAGCGCGCATTTCCTATGGAAGTGCACTGGCAAGCAAAATCCAGCTCTGTCGAACGGATCTTGCGCGCGTGGAATATTTCTGCCGACACCGTTGTCTTCGTTGATGATAGTCCCATGGAGCTAGCAGAGGTCGCCGCCGCCCATCCGGGTATCGAATGCATCCAGTTTCCGGGAAGGGACTACGCAGCCGGGTACGACATGCTGAGACGGTTGCGCGACCTTTTCGGCAAACAAAAGCTTTCCACAGAAGACCACATTCGCCTGGATAGCATCCGACAGTCCGCAAAATTTCAGGATGCCGCGGCCGAATCAACTCCGGAAAGTTTTTTGCAGGACGCCAAAGCAATCGTCCATTTCGATTTTGAGAGCTCAAGAGATGCGCGTGCACTTGAGCTTGTAAACAAGACAAATCAATTTAACCTGAATGGCATACGATACACCGAGTCAGACTGGGCATCTGAGCTATCGCATCCCAATGCAGAGTTGATGGTGACCAGCTACGAAGACAGATTCGGACTCCTCGGAAAAATAGCAGTCATTTTGGGACATCTCGAGGGTTCGACTCTGCACGTTCGGACCTGGGTGATGAGCTGTCGTGCCTTCGCCCGCCGTATTGAATATGTCTGCCTAAGAATCTGCTTTGATCGCTATGGGGTTCGCCAAATCAACTTTGATTTCTTGGCGACCGAGATGAACGGCCCTCTCCGGGAGTTTCTGACGCATCTGGTCGGTCAGACGCCTGGCGAGCAAGTTACGTTAACTCAGGAACGATTTGAGCAAGTTTGTCCCGCGCTCTACCACACCGTTGAGGACGCAAGGAGCCGATCCGTAAATGGATGAAATTCAGAAACGCGTCGAAAAGTGTTTTGAAAACGTCTTCCCTGATGTGCCCGCAGGTGAGATTCTGCACTGTTCGCAGGCAACAAATCCTAAGTGGGATTCTATAGCAGCAATTACGCTCGTGAACGTCATCGAGGATGAATTTGGGTTTCAAATGGACTTTGACATTTTGCCGGAACTGAATTCATTCGATCGTGTTCTTTGCTATGTGAAAACGCAGGTGCAGGGCTAATGTCGTGATTTCCACCAATTCAACGGTATTGCTCCGACTTCATCACGTTGGTTTTGTCGTTGCCAACATCAGTGATTCGGCTCCCGGTTTCGTGCGTTCTCTGGGCGCGAGTTGGGATGAAGTAGTCTTCGCAGATCCCGGCCAGAAGGTCAAAGTCACCTTCCTGAAGATTGCAACGGGAGACGTCTTGGTCGAGTTAGTTGAACCAAATGCAGAAGATGCTCCCGTAAATAAGTTTTTGAGAGAAAAGGGACCTGGACTTCATCACATGTGCTATGAAGTGCACAAGCTGGAGGAAGCACTTGCGGTGCTGCGATCGAAGGGTGGATTGATCGCCAAGCCACCCAAACCAGCTGTTGCCTTTGAAGGTCGACGGATCGCCTGGCTGCTCACCGCCGGGAAGTTACTGCTGGAGTTGCTCGAAGTTGACAAAAGCTAGTGTGCTAACCCCTCAATTAGTATCTCGTTCGTTTCCAGGCTCGCGTTTGGACTCGCGCATTTCCCGAGGATTGGAGAATCCGCTCGTACATCTCTGCAAGAGTTCGGGCCCTCTCCGCGGGTGAGAATCGTGTGCGAATCAATGTCTTCCCGTGTTCTACGAGGCTTCGCGCCACATCCGTATCGGCAAGTATCCTGTCAATAGAGCTCGCCATCTGTCTTGTATCCCCATGTGGGACCAGCAGAGCGTGCTCACCATCTTTCACCATTTCAGGGATTCCGCCGACGGCTGTGGCTACAAGGGGCACCCCAGCTGCCAGCGCCTCCAGGAGAACATTGGGGGATCCTTCCGCACGTGACGAAATTACAACGACATCCGCAAGGGCATAAAACGGTCTGATACGGTCCTCTTGTCCGATTAAAATAACTTTGTTTGTTAGCCCCAGGACCCGAGCTCTTTCTACAATCGTCTTTTGTTCTGGACCTTCTCCCAAAATCAAGAGATAGGGAGAAAATGAACCTCGCAACTCGCTCATCGCTTCAACTAGACTCGCGTGATCCTTTTCCTTTGACAAGCGTCCAACACTGAGGATGACCTTTTGTCCAACGGGGATGCCCAGTGAGGCACGCAAAGCGTCGACCTGCGAAGTGTCACCAGCTTCAAGGCCATAACCGGTCGACACGGCGTTGTGTATAACTCTGATCTTTTCTGAAACGACGCCTTTTGAGCGCAATTGTCCCAGAGAGGCATGGCTTACCGTAACCACCTGAGAAGCAGCCTTCAGCGACCAACGATCCAATTCGTTATATAATTCAGTTCGCCAAGTCGTGGATGTATACCCATGGTGAAAGGCGATCCAAGGAATGGAGCGCTGCAGCCCCGAGAGCCGTGTCAGAAAATGTGATTTCACTGCGTGAGTCTGAATCAGGTCGGGCTTAACTTTCGACACTAAGAGTTTTAGCTTCTGAATCGTTGAGAGATCGTAGGGACTCTCTTCAGAGATCGAGAAAACAGGAATCGACAGATTCTCAAGCGTTTCCGTAAAAAAGTTAGCATTTTCTTTTCGAAGGAAAGTCGCGACAGTCGTTTCAATACCTGCAGATCGTGCCAAGGGAACAAACTCGATCAGGTTTCGTGCGGGACCCGTGATACTTCTTGCTTCAACAATTGCGAGCAATTTGATAGGAGTCATCGGACGCAACCGAACCAATCAAGATATGTATCACAGAGCAATTTGCCGATGACCGTCCAATCATAGCGCTCCCGCACTAATTGCATCGCGGCACTGACCAATTTCTCTCTACGCCTTTTTGATTCTCCAAGGGACAGAACCGCTCGAGTCCAACTTTCTGACTCTCTTTCGTCTGCGATCAGGATGCTACGCCCGGGGTCTACCTCCAGTCCCTCAGCCCCCACGGAGGTAGAGATGACAGGTACCCCGGCTGCCATCGCCTCCAGAATCTTCAACCGTGTCCCACCACCCAAACGTAAGGGAGCGACTGCTATGTCGGCATCATGATAAAAGCGACGAACATCTTCCACGGTCCCAGTGACTTCTACTCCTTCTATATTTCGGAGAGCGACGACCGCAGGAACAGGATCAGAACCCACAAGCGTTAGTCGGCAGGCGGGGAAGAGCGCGCGCAGCCTCCGCCAGACGTCGTGAACGAAGAAAATGGCTGCCTCAATGTTGGGATAGTAATTCATAGCACCAACAAAAATGATGCTCTTTGGAGGCCATCTCACCTCTGCCTTTGCTTGTGCAAAAAATGAGGTATCCACCCCGTTCGGAACAGTAGTTATTCTGGCCCCAGGAACTCGAGCCATCAATTGTTCTTCTTCGCGTCTGCTGCAGACTATATGGCCGAATGCAATCTGCAATATGGCCCTCTCAAACGTTTGCAGGCGTCGCGCAGTGGAAATTGCATAAAAACGCTTCGCGAGAGACCTCACTTCAACGCTGTAACGCCTCATGGCTTCTGACTCAATATTGTGCCAATCGTAGACACTTGGGATGCGAACTCTCCTTGGGTTCGAAAACAGTGCTTCGTATGAGGACATGTGGATACTTTCGAGATGCACGCTGTCGAAGTTCTCATGTTCACTTAGCTGTTCAAGTACAGTGGCCATCTCCTTCGAAAAATAGTTCAGAATAGGCAAGGGCGAGGGCCCGACGAGTCCACGAATAACATTCCATGCCGTGTAAGGTCGCGGCTTCTTAACAGAAATAATTCTCTTGCAGAAGGGCATATCCGTTGAGGTTGGGGGATTGGCCTCTGGTTCAAGAAAATGAACATAGGTGAGCTGAGCTATCTGACCGATAGCTCTAGCGCAGTAATAGTCCCGCAACTTGGCCCCACTGTTTGGTGGCCAACATTGTCTGGGAGAAATCCATAGAATGCGCATCGGAGACCGTTCGCGTTTGTTCTCTGCCAGGACTTACTCCCTCGAAGTCGAGTCCTTCCTGAGATAAGATCGGTGCGACTGTAATCGGCAACTTAAGGTATGCGAGTCGCTCGCGAACCTCAGGTAGTGTTCGACACCAATTCTTTGTCAGGCTTCGTGTTTTTCACTATTACGCGCGCCGGATTGCCCATGGCAATTGAGTGCGGAGGAATATCCGTAACGACAACGCTATTTGCCCCTATGATCGCGCCTTCGCCAACGGTTACGCCCTTCATAATCATTGAACCTCGCGAGATCCAGGCATTCTTGCAGATGCGGACAGGTCGAATTTCCTCGGGCTTGGGAGGCAGATCTGCGATTCTATCTTTAACATCCCGGGGATGGGAATCCGAATCCATGAAACCAACTCCACCAGCGACGTTGACGTCATCCTCAATCACGATCTCTTTATTTACGACGAATGAGACCCCGTGCCCGATGTCCACCCGGTTATGGATGATGAGCTTTGGCTCATCAAAAATACGTCCGCTATGAATGTCGACTTGCCCAAAAAAGTTAACATCATCGCCGATATAGATCTTGGTATGGCCCACGATAAAGGGCAACCTAGCAAGTGAGAACCGTTTACCGACCGATTCGCAGCGTCCTCGAAAGAGAGGTCCACGGTAAAAAAACGTCATGCCCCAACGCAACACGCTAAGCACACCTTGATGCAGCGAAAAACCGACCCGAAGAACGGGAAAAATGAACTGAGGAAGGGGTAGGTTGGCAGTGATCAATGCCTTCGCGAGATCGTATAGAAACCTGTAAAAGGCGGTCTCTCTGCGCCTTACTTTAAGAGCAAACGACTCGAACACGAAGTCCTCCAGTAGACACGGCAATCCAGCGAGAGCCATCACTCAATCTCTCTTCACACCCTCTCTGGCGCCAAAGAAAGACAAGCAAAACCAGAAGCCAACGCAAAAACGAACGGCTTTCCCTGTTTGGGCTCAATCTTCAGGGTTTTTAATGCTCCGGTAATGTTCATGCTGTATCTGTACATTCCACACTTTAGACCTTACTCTACCAAACTTTATGTTACGAGGAAATTTCCGTTGGTGGGTGTTTTCTATCCCTAATTTTCCACAATATAAGCTTGCCAACCATATGATATCATTATACTTAGGTCTATGGGTGGCTCTCCGCCTCAACAGGCAGAACGCACTAGCTCTCCTGGAGAATAGCTAAAACTGTTCGAATCCAGGTTAATGGAGCCTCACATCGTTTTGTAGGCGCGCACCAGAGTCCCGCACTGTACACAAAACCTCGAATTCTAGACAATATCTTGAGATAAAATTGTGTGCGATGTTTTTCTTTCATTTAGATCCATGCCCTTTGGCCAAATGTCCTTGCTTTGCACTAAGCACAGTTCATGTCGAATTTGAATTAGTCCGAGCGTCCCCATGCATTCAGGACTAGAATCTAGAATGCCATTTGATGTCTAACTCTTCCGCAAATAAACGAATCTCTCTTCTGCTAGTCAGCCACTCCTATCCGCCGGTCATTGGGGGATCGGAAGTTGAGGCGCAACGCGTTTGTAAAGCGCTCATCAAGCGTGGCCATAAGGTCAAAGTTGTTTGCGCCGGCGGGGCCCCAATGCCGGACACGGAAGACTGGATCGATCCCAAGGGCGTGCCAGTTCGGATTTATGCGCGACATTGGAAGGGCGCTCTAAAGGATGTGGTATTCGCACTACAAGTTGCAGGAATGCTGGTCAGTGAGCGCCAGAACTATCAATTGGTCTATTTCTTGATGCAAGGGCTTCACTTAGCTGTAGGTCTCCCCGTAGCCCGTCTACTAAACAAGCCGATCCTAATGAAAATATCGAGTAGTATTGTTATTCCGATCCTGAATGAATCGATATCGGGAAGGTTGGAATTGCGTTGGCTGCGCAGGTGGGCTAGATACGTGATGATCCTGAATGACGGCGTGCGTCAACAGGCGATTAGCCAGGGCTTCGCTCCCCAAAAACTCCTATGGATGCCAAATCCTGTTGACACTGACGACTTTTCTCCTGCGGATCAAAATGAACGAGCAACGCTGCGCTCCAAGTTCGGCGTTCCCTCCACAGCACCAGTGATTCTTTACTGTGGTCGGCTGGCTGAGGTAAAAGCTCTACCATCGTTGCTTGATGCCTTCGCATTGATATCACTCAAATTTCCGGAAGCAGTGTTGGTATTGCTGGGGGATGGTCCGGATCGGATTGCACTTATGGAGCAAGCGAAGCGACGTCAACTGAGAGAGAAAAATGTCCGCTTTATGGGTCAGGTAGACCCATCGGAAATCCCTTTTTGGGCGAAAATCTCAGACGTCTTCACACTTGTCTCTCATTCCGAAGGATTTTCGTGTGCATTGACGGAGGCGATGTCAACGGGCCTTGCCTGCGTGGTAAGCGACATCCCCGCAAATCGACAGTTAATCAAATCTGGCGAGCAGGGATTCTTGACACCCGTGGGCGATTCAGAGGCAATCGCCGCTGCAATTCTTCGCCTTCTTGAGGACGTACATCTGCGTGCAGAGATGGGCAAGAGGTCCAGAAAGACCATTCTGGAAAATTACTCAATCGACCAAGTCGCCGATCGCTACGAGGCCCTATTCAGGCAGACTCTTGCACAGTGAGAATTCGACCCAGATCATCGTTCTCATCGCGTAGACAAAGGATGGAGACATTCTGTGCCGACCACTTCAACGAACGACTTAGCAATTTCGCGCGATTTGTCCAGCCAAACTGCTGAGGAGGCTACTCGATTTCAAAACCAGCGTCTGCCTGTAAGAGCACCAAGCGCCATTTTCATCCGGAATCGGCTGCGACTTTGAGGTCCGACGCCTACTCGACGGATATTGAAGGGTTGAATCTCCCCCTGCCGATTAAATCCTCCATAAAAGGAGAATGCCGCGCGATAACCGCTCGACTTTACCGCCTCTATAGTTTCCGGTGTAAAGGTATTTCGCCCGCCAACTGGATATGCCAGCACGTCTATATGCCGATTCAGCTGCATTTCCAAAACCTCACGGGACCGGAAGGCCTCTTCACGCTGCTGTTCGACAGACAGTTTACTCAAGATTTGGTGCGTGTGCGTGTGTGAGCCAAATGCCATCCCGCCTTCTTGCATTTCGCGGGCTTCCACCCAATTCATGAAACAACGTTCTGCATTTGGAGAGGGAGCCGATGTTTCGCAAGCCTCCTCTAGGCCGCAGATGAAACGGTTGTGAAGCTTCATGGCAGGCTTCTTGTACAGCTGAAGTGTTCTCATAATTACCATCGACACCCCTTCACGCTTAAGGTCAAATTCAATGCATTCCGGATATTGCAAGCGAACGATATCCTTGCGACTGTTCTTAATTATGTAGGCGATCACATCCCACCACGGAATGTGGTTGATCCCGACGAAGGATGTCGGTAAAAAAAATACTCCCTGCACATCATGTGAACGCAAGATCGGAAAGGCAAGGCTGTAATTATCAAGATAACCGTCATCGAACGTGATCAGCACGCTAGAGCGAACAGGGACATCACCACAAGCCATGTCCACGGCTTCATCTAGAGTGGTCATGTAGAACCGACGTTTCAGATGAGAAATTTGCCAGTCAAATTCCTCACCTGTGGCTGAGAACACCCCAGGATCGTACTGCGATTCGAGAGCATTGCCAATCCTGTGATAATTCAGCACAATCAGGGTTTTCCCCCCGGTCATGCTTTCAAGCCCGCGAGTAATTCCCGCAGCTCCAAACACTTTTGCTACTAAGTTACGTTTATCTATGGGCATAAGTATGCTGTCAAGTGTTGATTCTGCTAGATGCTGCCGGGGTGTTCACTCATCAACTCCCTCCCGCGAACCCACCAATATACGGCGCGGGTCAATACTCCCCGTGCATTATCGCGGACGCGCAGGGTTGCCAACTGCGACAGTATTGCTGGCTATAGCTCGCGTCACGACAGCGCCCGCTCCAATCGTGGTCCCAGCTCCTATGTCTGCCATAACCACCGCGGCGGCTCCAATCCAGCGGTCCTTCCCAATGATGACTTTACCAAATGTTTCCTCCTCTGCTCCGAGTATGCGGCCATCTACCTCACGCTGATGTTGACGCCGTCCGCTCAATATCTGGACGTGATAGGCGATCTGTGTTCGTTCTCCTATGTCACAATCGCCCAATACACAATAGGAGCCAATGTAAACACCGCTGCCAACCACTGCCGAACTACGAGCAAAGAAAGTCCCAAATGATATTCGGCTGTGTAACGAGCATTCGCGCAGAGTCAGAACACAGAAAGCAACTCTAATGTAGTCACCTAGTAGGCCAGGTACCAGAGAAAAGAGTTGGCCAAAGCCTTGGAAGGCAGAAGAAAGGCGTCCAAAACCGGCTAGCGTCGCAAAAGGAAGCACGATCAAGAGTGCTAGCCCTTGAATGACTGCCTTAGGAGTTCTCCTGATATGAATCCAGTCCGTCAATTCTTCAGTGCCTCCCGATCGAGAACGCAGCACCCAACTTAACAACAGTGCCGAAACGTAAATTCCATTAAACACCGCAAGTATTAAAGACCCGGAAAAGCCAAATAAAAGTCAGTATACTATGGAACATCGTCAGTTCCTTTCACACGAAAGGCTTACGCGTTTCGAAATGGAGCGAATCAACATTTGTGGCAAGGGTAACGATAAGTAATGACTAGACTTAGCGTGCTGGCACGGGAGCTTGCACCGGGATTTGGATTCCATTCGATACAATTTCAGGTCTGGCGTGAACAGTTTTGTGGTCTTTACTTGTCTCTTCGTGAAAGGACCGCGGAATGACGATACCAGCGTCGGGCCGTTCCCTGGATCGATCGATGGCTCGGGCCGTTGCGTGGAATGCATCCGCACGGTGGGCATCCCAAATTCTGAGTTGGGTATCAACAATTATAGTCGCTCGACGACTCACTCCCGCTGACTATGGACTCGTCGGTATGGCTGGGTTGTACCTCAACTTGGCGCTTCTGGTCAGCCAAGCTGGAATTGGCAATACAATTATCGCCCTGCGCGACCTGACCCGTCGACAGATCGCTGAGTTGAACACGGTCGCCATCCTACTTGGCCTCGGTTTAGTGGGTTCGTCCTGCTCCTTGGCACTTCCACTTGCGCGATTCTTTTCCACTCCACCGCTGTTTGGGATAATTCTAGTCTCTAGCGCGATGTATCTGATAAATGCCTTTCAAATCGTGCCCAAAGCACTTTTGCAACGGGACTTGCGATTCAAATTGCTTGCTCTCATCGATACGCTTCGAGCTTTTTCGCAGATTTTCATCACAGTGCTATTTGTTTTCCTCAAGTTCGGATATTGGAGCCTTGTCGCTGGTTACATGATGAGCACTCTCACTGGCTCATTTATGACCTTTCTTTGTAGGCGTCACGGCTTTGCATTTCCCAACTTTCAGCAGCTTTCACGAGAGCTAAAATTCAGTCGCGCTGTAATGTTGTCGAATCTCGCTTGGTATACCTATGACAATGCAGATTTTGGTGTCGCTGGACGGGTCTTGGGAGAGGTTCCCTTGGGCAACTATACGGTTGCGTGGACGATTTCGTCCGCACCTGTCGAGAAAATTGCGAATTTGGTCGCGAATGTAACTCCATCCTTCTTTTCGGCCCTACAATCCGACAAACCCGAACTGCGCCGCTATCTTGCTCGACTCACAGAGATACTTTCTCTGGTAACCATTCCAGCCAGCATAGGACTTGTTCTTGTAGCCGACTATCTTGTGCCCGTTCTTTTAGGCCCCAAATGGTATGGAGTGATTGGACCGCTACGCTTACTTGGTGTCTTTGTCGCGGCCCGGTCAATCGCAACCATTCTCCCGAATCTCTTGATTGCCATCGGTGATGCAAGCTTCGTCATGTGGGTTTCGATTTGCGCGGCAATTATAATGCCGATTGCATTTCTTATTGGTAGCCGATGGGGAACGAGCGGAATCGCCGGCGCTTGGGTCATTGCGTATCCCCTCATTACGATCCCGACTTACTATCGTGTCATGAAAAAGACTGGGCTTTCTTGGAAGGAGTATGCTTCAGCAATTGCTCCTGCCCTGACCGCCTCGGGCATGATGGTGTGTGTTCTCCTTCTGGTGCGTTTGCTACTGCGTTCTCAACCCCACTCTTTGCTCGTACTATCAATCCTCATCACCGCGGGGGGGATGTCATATGTGGGTGGGCTACTGGCATTCTATCGCCAGCGAGTCACAAGCATACTCAAGACGACACGGGGCATGCTCCAGCGTGGGAAAATGGGCGACAGTGGTAGCGGCCTGCTTTATGAACCGAAGTCAGTTTAAAATGACTTTTGAGTATGTATGAAGACAATGACTGAGCACGAGATCGAATCACCTGATGAAATAAAGCGGCAAGCCTGTGAAGCCTTCAACGACCGAGCAGAGCACTACGCTCTGGAGCGCGAGCGTTTGCCTTATTTCCAGGCTCAGATAGAGCTTGTTCTCGCCATGCTGGTCGGGGAGCGCGGTCGGATTCTCGACATTGGCTGCGCAGCGGGTGGTGAGATCCCGATGTTGCAAAGTCGAGGTTTTTCGGTCGTCGGGATTGACCTTTCTCCTGTAATGCTGGCTTTTGCGCGCCGTCGCTTTGCCGACACCTGCGAGGTGCTGTTGTGCAGAGCCGACATCGAGCGGCTCCCCTTCGCTTCTCAATCGATGGACCATGTTGTATGCCTTGGCGTGTTAGAGTACCTCTCGGATTATAGCCTCGCCCTCGCAGAAATTAACCGAGTCTTGCGACCGGGCGGATTGGCAATTCTAGCTCTCCCCAGCCGCATCAGTCTCTATAACATTTCCGATCAACTTGTGGATCATTCATTACGACCAATAGTGAGGGCCGCGAAACGAATTGTGGGTCAGAAAACTAAGATTCAGGCAGGAGAACCTTTAAGAAGGAACCTCTGTGTTCCATGGAAATTCCGCGCAGTTCTCCGGCAGCATGGATTTAACCCTGAGCGTAGTCGTTATTCAAACTTCTTCATCTACCCGCTTGATCGCTATCCCAAAATTCACGTCGCAGTTGCGGCAGCTTTGGAACCTTTGGCATCCATACCGCTTCTACGCAACGCTGCATCGGTTTATCTGGTTTCTGCGCGTAAGAAACAGTTATAACATCCACCATCTGGCCACGGACGGGAAAACTGCTGGATCGTGCTATATTTTAAGTGTTTTAAGCATCATGGAAGCCAAATATCCCATTCGAGAGCCGCGTTCCTCATTTGCGCACAGCCGCGAATCACAGAGCAAGCCGAAGTCCAAGGAAACTGTTCGAAAAGTCGCGTTTTACTTTACGGCAGCCTTGGTATTTATCCGCAGCAGCCAAATTCATGAACTGATCACCTATCGATTTAACTTCAACTCTTATTTGCTCTTTGTCCTCGGCGTCCCAGCGATTTTGGGACTCTTCATTTCAAAGAACGCTGCCAGACCCTTTCGTTTCCCTCAGGCATACCTCTGGTTAGGCTTCTCCCTATGGATCGTCCTTATTGTTCCTTTTAGTATCTGGAAAGCAGGATCTCTCCAGATTATTGAGGATTACTGGCGAACTGATGTCATCCTGTTCCTGCTGCTCGGAGGGTTAACAACCACTTGGAAAGAATTTGAACGGTTGCTTCTGGTGCTGGCACTTTCGTGCGTGGTGAATTTAGTCATCATCAAAGTTTACGGCCAGTTAGACTGGCAGGATCGAATGAGCTTGCCGTTCGGCGCACTCGCAAATTCGAATGATTATGCCGCGCACTTGCTCATGCTTTTACCCTCTCTACTCTGGGTAGCCTTGGTGGCGAAGTCGCCTAAGATTCGGATCGCAATTCTGGGGATCTTTGGCTATGGACTTTTTGCGGTACTGTCGAGCGCCTCTCGCGGCGCGCTTATCGCGGTGTCGGTCGGCATTATCTATTTCTTGTTTTCCGCCTCCAAGAAGCAACGCTTGTGGGCCTCTGGCCTGATTGCACTCATGTTGTTTGCCGTTTTCAGTCTGGTGTCGCAACAAGTTATGCAACGAATGCTTTCGTTTTCGAAGGACAGTAGTTCTGCCTCCGAAGAGGCGCTCGAATCGTCAAAAATCCGGGGGCAACTATTGGAAGATGCTGTCCAAGCCGCTCTGAGAAACCCAGTATTTGGATTGGGTCCGGGAAACTTTAGCACTTTCGAGGGAAAAACCAAACCTGGTATGTACGAACCAGCGCACAATAGCTACGCTACAGTGGCCAGCGAGTGCGGGTTTCCTGGATTTTTTCTGTTCATTGGTGGCGTCGGCGCATCTTTTCTGACCTTTCAGCGGATTAAACGTAAAGTCCAGTGCGATGTCCGGGCAAAGGACTTGGTGCAAGCAGCAGTCTGTATGCAATTGATGATGGTGATGTTCTGTGTTGCAGTGGGTTTCTTGAATTTCGCTTTCTCATCTCATTTCCCCACGATGGTGGGAATGTCAATCGCCATGGCATATGCAACAGAAGACTGGCAGCCGGCCCCCCCGACCGCAAGAGCGGAGCAAGAGACGCAAGAAAGAAGGTGATGGAGGTAAATCGGATAAGTCATTCGGACAACTAAGAGGCGACCTTGCCAAGGGATGGGTCGGGCTGGCTTCGCCGAAAAAGAGAATGAGCTTTTTGCTAGCTAGAAAGCACCAAAACTCACAGAATGCTAGAAGCTGTTGCACAACCAGTTGTAACTCAATAGAATCAATAACTTAGCTCGGTTGTACAATAGGCTTTAGTTGGAGTTATACTTCCGCCGTTGCCTTGTCCGCTCATTTCAGGGCCAATTGCACAAATCTAATGGGTTGAGGCTTGTCCCTGCGTCCTATACTGGCTTAGCTATGACTTCGTGGCACTCTCCTCACCAACGTTTGAATGATACAGATCCTCAAGCGACAGGATTAAACTCAAAATTCATGACGCGCCAGAAGCGCGAAAAAGTGTTCGCGACATCGATTGCCTGCGCCGTCTTTTTGCTGCTCTTAGTCTTTACGCGCAGCCCTGTTCTGAATGATACCTACTACTATGCAGTGGATATTCATGCGAACTTGGGCACATCCTCTCCCTGGTCGAGTCCTCTCCTGTGGGATCCAGGACACTTGCTGTGGCGTCCGCTTGCTCGATTAATCGCCCCACCACTTTTGCCACTGCTGAAGCGCCTTGTAGGCGGGGACGCCCAGATGGCAGTGACTCTATTACTTATATCCTTAAGTTCAGTTGCGATGCTGTGCAGCGTGCTGTTTCTCCATTTCATTTTAATAAGAACTACAGGCAGAGCATGGCTGTCGTTGTTTTCGATTGTTGGGTTTATGTGTTCAAACGCCTGCCTCTGTGCTCTCCATTCGGGAACGCCCTACCCTGCGGGACTGGGTTGTCTTGTGGCGGGAATCTGGCTAGCACAAAAAGATCCACAAGCCACGAACCTGAAGAGAGCAGCACTAGCAGGTCTGTGTGGCGGTGTGGCGGTATGTTTTTGGTTTCCATATATAGTGGCACTACCAGCGTTGCTCTGTTTGGCAATTTTCAATCAGCGAAATCATCGCGTGCGTACGGGTCTGGCACTAACTATGTCGGCCGCGACAGTGGTTATCTTATTGCTCTGGCTAGGGGCACATTTCCGTGGCGTCGACTCATTTTCCTCGTTTCGGATGTGGTTCACCAGCGCTGGGCATGGCACAGAACAGAACCGGAATTTTATTCGCTCTCTCTTCGGTCTACCCAGGGCGTTTCTGGATATGGGCCAAACGGGAATCAGAATTAAACAATTCCTCTTTCATGACCCTTATGCGAATGTCAAGTTTGGAGAACTGTTCCGGCTTAGTTTCTGGGAGATTGGATTGTTTTATACAACTCTTCTAGCCCTGGCTTCTATTGGGCTTTCATCCGAAGGCATCAAACCTCTGACTGTGTTTTGTATCGCTCTTGGCGGGAATGTTGCCCTCGCCTTGGTCTTTGAAGGCGGAAGCACTGAACGTTACTTACCCTTATTCCCTTTCTTTTTCATTGCGGCAGGACAGTGTCTCTCACTTAAAAAAAGCCTCCTTCCTGCTCGGATACTTGTGGGGTCGCTATTACTTTTGATCATCTTAGGTAATGTACCTGCGTTTTCTGCCAGTCGAATTCATGCAGAACAAGATCAAGCAGCAAACCGCGTAACTCCTTTACTGCCGCTTCCTCATGCGAGCAGGATTTACACCATCGGGGAAGACAACGTTTTTGAACTTCGTGTGAATGCGCCATTGCATGAAATTAACCGCGTCGGGGATTATGAAGTGACCGGAGTATATATACCCATGATGCGGACGGGGCATTGGAAGCACAACTTCGCATCAGGAGTACTTTCCGTGTGGGAGAAGGGCGGCGAAGTCTGGATGACTACGCGGGTGTTGCACGCACAACCTCGACGAGAATGGAATTGGGTAGAGGGCGACGACCCCAATGTGGCTTGGAAAAACATCGTCAATTTCTTCCAACCTCTCGATCGCGGGGCAACCGTCGGCGGCGAGGACGGCTTTTTTCTCCTCCCTCGTTCGGCGATAAATCGCGCCACTCTTACTTCTCTTGCCAACTAGCTATTTCCCCTTTTATGGCGGCCGCTCGATTGCCAGCTCCTCAACTCAAGAAGCCTCTAGGCTCGCAGAATGGACAGAAGTGATCGAGTGTCTAGCCGTCCACCATTGCTGTGCACCATACATGATTGGCGGAACAAGGAGAATTTCCACATAGCAGTGAGTAAACCGATACAGTCCGTAAAAGACGGCCGTGGTGATCACATGTACAACGGCCATCGCCAGGCAAAAGAGCAAGTATGTCCGGTTCATGCTCGGCCACCAGAATGGCAAGAGTGCGAACCAAAACGCATACAGAAGAAAACGACAAAAAAAGGCCACGTAACTTACCGTTAGTGGAACCCATGGAATTGGCACGAAGGCGCGAACGAATTTTCCCAGCTCCAGCCGTGGGAGAGAACGCAGATTTGTCTTAACCCAGTCGACTCCCTTCCGATGGTAATAATCATTGAGTGCCAGGTCAGTACCTAGCTGCTGGGCAAGTGCTAGCTTCGGCCTCTCGCCAGGGATTTCGTCAGGCATAACCCAATAGCCCCAATGTTCAAGGTTGAATGCCACGACGTCATTGTTTGAGCCGTAGAACGTTTCCCCCTCAATCGAGCTAAGCATAGGGAAACGCCCGGTGATCAGATCATTGCGCACCGCCCAGAGCAACGCAGGGACAAGCGCAAGAAAACAGCAAATAGATGCGCGAACCAGATTTCGCCGCTTCACCAGGGTTTCACGTGAAGCGCGGAATACAAGAGCTAGCCCCAGAAACACGATTGGCACCAGAACGAAATTCGCCCGGATCAGCGAGGCCGTTCCCAAAATGAGGCTCCCGGGATAGAGCCATCGTCCGCCGGCGAACACGGCGGTCAAGCCCATGGCAAGGACCATCACGAAAGATACTTCCGAAATGCCATCTACTGAGAAGTAGACCAGCGACGGTGACAGAGAAACAACAAGTCCCGCAAGGACTGAAAGAACCGAATTCACGCCAAGTCGCCTAGAAAGGGCGCAGAAAAATGCTGCCGCCAGAGACAGGCAGAAAGCGTTAGTGATTTTTGAAACAGATTCTGGCTTGACTCCAGGAGCGATCCGCAGACCCACGGAAATGAGGGCTGGCCAGCCTGGCATCCGAGAATAATCAGGAAGATTGGGCCAGGGTCCAACGAGGTTCTTGTAACCAGTTCCAGCCGCTAGACTGCGACCAATCGCCAGATACTGATCCTCATCAGCACCCGCACGGAATTTCGTTCTCTCTCCCCATACCACCGTGAAGCTTGCCAGAATTGCCAAGCTTATAAAGAAGGCGAGTATGCTTGCGAGCCAAGAATTGTCGAGCGTCAACCAGCGACTTGTTTCCAAATAAACCCCCAGGAAGGTTCTGATTGAGCCGGGCTTTTACACCGGGTGAATGGAAAAAGTATACATTAGATCCGTTCGCTACGAAATTTCGGAAGACGATCAGGTGGGTGAAGATAAATTCGCAATCTTTACCCTAACTCGAGCTGGGAAAGTTCATTCGTGCGTTTGCCGCCTCCCGTGGATGCCAATAACGGCTGGTTCTGCGATCCTTTTTCCTGATTTCGAATTATCCCAATTTGCTGTTTAGTCCAAACATTTTCCTTGCATCTAGAAGAGTGTAGTGTTGAGGTGATCGGGAATGGACCAATTTGTTGATTTCTTGAAAATCAGCTACTCCCAAAGCATCCTGAAGTGCCCAATGAGTGAGAAGGAGTGGGCATGGAACTAACACTCATACGTCTGCTCAAGGCCGGGCAAAACCTAAATCGATTGCCGGAGATATTGCGCTGCCGACAGCACACTCATCAGTGGCTAAGACTTACAGCTGCGTACATCGGCTTGAAGGAAGATTTTCCGTTTGAGATTAGCGTCCCTTCCGGAATCTTTGGGTTCGTGGAGCGAGGCGACGTTGCCACGTTCTGGCAGATTTTTTGCCGCGGCATCTATCCAGTCGATTCTTCAGATCGCCTCATCGTCGACGCAGGAGCAAACATCGGTGCGTTCAGCCTTTACGCACTTCAGGCCTCTCCGGTGGCTAAGGTAATCGCCATCGAACCGGCGCCTGACAGCTGCAACAGACTTAGATCCATGATGAGCTCCAATGGAATGGACTCTCGTTATACGTTATGCGAAGCAGCGCTGGGAGAGCGCCAGGGAGAGACCACGATTCAGCTCAGCGCAGGAAGCCAATTTCGGCGGACCGGAGTTGGCGGCCATACTGTCAAGATGGTGACGCTCGACAGTTTGGTCCCGCCGAACGCTGCCGTGGACCTGCTTAAAATGGACATCGAGGGAGCGGAATATGGCGTGCTAAATTCCGTCTCCACGGACACGTTGCTCCGCATCCGACGGATCGTGCTGGAATTTCACCCGCGAGCTCCCGCAAGGACCGCAATTGATCCATTGACATCCGCCGGTTTTAAATTAACGCGTTATCAGGATGACGGCGCAGGATACGGAATGGCATGGTTGCAGAGGACCGAAATCTGCGACGCCATTGCAAATTGACATACCGCGTAAATTGAGACATATCCGCTAGTCGGCACAGCGCTTAGCCGGTCCTCGACGTGGCGGCCCGTACCAACATGTGTTGAGTAGTCGAATTACCAGTTACCCGTCGCCTAGAAGCTACGGCACGGTTTGCACGGTGCCCGTTAGGTTAGCCGGAGGAACCAGCACTGGCGGAAATGTGAGCTGGTGCATCGTCGTGCCAAGCGTGATTCGGGCATCGGGCAGATCAGATGTAAACGCTCCGCTAACCGGCGCTAAGGTATTGTTGAATGACCAAGCATGGACACCCGTGCTCCCCGGACTGAGATTCATAAAGCTGTTGATTGCCGCTGTGGTCACTGAGCCTTTTCCGTTGGCGTTCAGGACGTTCATGTATTCATAGTCTTGCATCCCGTCACGCATCAACTTAAGCCTAAGGCTTGGGAGCATGATCGGGTTAGTCACGCCCACGTTATTGAAACCCGTAGGATTCCCAATTGTTCGACCAGGATATACCAACGTCCCGTCACCGTTTGTTCCTCCATAATTAACGCCCTGCCACGGGTCGCCATTGTTGGAGCCACAATTACCCCAACAAATCGTGTCTTGAAAATAAAGGTCGCCCGTCTGACCAGCGTAGTATTCAAACCACGAAGAGATGCGGTTAGCGACTGGCGTCGTGTCCAAGGTGTAACTAGAATTCTCAAGATAGTACCCACCGCCGCTACTTAGTTGGGAACCGCACGCAGTTGAGTCGCACGCCTGATAGGACCACCATTTGCGGCTTGGAGCGGTGCCTATGTTGGAGCTTCCGGCTTGATAAGCATGGTAAGTCGAAAGGTTCTCATACTCGCTATTTGACATATCTGCAACGTTCGTCACCAGCCAATCAACTGAGTTGGTGAGGCACGTTGTGCTTCCACAAGCCGATGTCTGCACCGAGGAGGTCATTCGCGCAAAGCTGGTCGTAACCAAAGCAGGCATGGACGGACTTAGCGAATGCAGGCTCTTTGCGTTCGTGTAAATGGTAGCCCAAGCACATCCGTTGGGGGGTTCATCGCAGGAATAATCGAACAATGTCGAGGTCCACCCGCCCGCTTGGAAGGCCGTTTCCCATTGCTGTTGCGTGCCGCTGTCATCCGACCACTGAATCGTATTTATCTTTGCACCGGGCAAGAGGGTGTTGGCGGTTCCGTTCATCAGCGGAACGTCGTACGTGGTCCACGAGGATGTCCCGGGACCCTGATAAATCTGGTTCGGTCCCTGCAGTCGGTGGTCGAGATACAAAGTGGCAAAATCAGTCTTACCGAGCACAATCGCCGTGCTTGTGCTTCCGCCCGCGTTCGGCCATCCGCTCCCGCAAGCCGAACCGTAAGCTGTACCGAAAAACTCCGTGCAAAAGCCATCTCCAAGAATGTGATAACTCTGCAATGTCGCTGTCGAGGGCATATAGCCTGCGCTCGGCCACTGCCATACTGCGATGATGATGGGAAGTGTCGTAAACGTTGTGCAGCCTGTGCTCGGATAAGGTCCAGTGCAACCCGTCTGAAGCGTCACCGTCCCCTTGTAATAGCCAGCAGGAGCCGCTGGGGGAATGTGAACGTCCACCCAAACACTCTGATTGTTTCCCGCTGAAATGTTCATCGGGAAGGCGTTCGTTGTCTGATGGTGATACGGGTCGATGGCCGGTACTAAGATGTCGGGAATCTTGCCAGTCAGGAGCATGATGTTGAGGTAAGAAGGAGTCCCGGTTGCTGAAACTCCACTCGTAGTCGTGACGTTTATATAGTCCTCAAGGTAGACAACGATATCCCGAGCCGATGAAGACGGGGCAGCAATCGTGTAACTGTTCGGAGAAGTCTGCACAAAACTGCTCACGGTAGCTTGATACCCGGAAGTCCCGCTTCCCGTGTCGTGGTAGTGAATCTGGAAATCCACAATCTCGTTCTGCGTTCCATAGACAATAATCCACTTGCTGGCATCCGTGCCGGGGCAAGTGGGTGCGGTTCCGGTGTTCTGATAGATTTTCTCCATCGGGCCGCTCACCCAAATGTTCGATGGATAGTCTCCGCAAGTTGTGTCGATGGCCGGCATATTCGAAGGAGCCAAGGGATCCTGTGCCGGAACAAGTGCCGGTAGTGCCAGGCACAGAACCAGGATCAGGATTAGTTTATTCATGGTCATGCTCACCCCTACAGGAAAGGCATGTGCCTGAATCATAGGTTTCATCTTCACAGGTCTCCGAGTTTAGCATGACACAAGGCGGATCTACTCTGATTGGTCCGCACCCATTCCCGAGATACGAACTGCGCGTGGACGTATTCCATCTCGCACGAAGATAGTTTCCGCCAGGTCATGGTATTACCATCTGAACTTGCTCTGAATAATCGCTTTCGTCGCCACTCGCGTCCACGGAAGTTGTTACGTAGTAGTAGGTCTGTCCATCGGCCACGGTCGCGTCTGAATAACTCAGTCCACCTAAGGCCGACGTATTGAGCTTGACGTAACCACTCCCGCTGACTTGACTGCGGTAAACGTTGTATCCAGTAGCCGCCGGCGATGCGCTTGCAGTCCAGTCCAAAAGCACCGAATAGGCGGTTCCCGCAGCTACCGTTATACTGAAACTGCCAGTAGCCGTCTTGGCCGGCGAACTGGAATCATTGACCTGAATTGCAAAAGTAAACGTTCCTGACGTCGTCGGTACCCCAGAGATTGTCCCGCTGGAAGCGGACAGCGTCAGGCCTCCCGGCAACGCTCCCGAGGTGATGCTCCAACTGTAAGGCGTCGAGCCACCACTTGCTGCCAGTGTCGTCGAATAGGTATTTCCTACTTGCCCTGACGGAACCGAACTGGTCGTGATCTGCACCGGTAGTGGTGCTGTTGCAATCGTGAGGGTAAACGACTGCGAAGCCGTTTGTGCTGTCGGTGAGGTCGAATCCGTCACCTTCGCTGAGAATGTGAATGAGCCTGATGTCGTCGGTGTTCCGGAGATCGTTCCGGTTGCCGCGGACAGAGTCAGCCCTGCTGGCAGCGCTCCCGAACTGATGCTCCAGCTGTATGGCGTCGTGCCGCCAGTGGCCTGGATCATCGTTGAATAGGCCACGCCGACTTGCCCGGCTGGAACCGAACCAGTTGTGATTTGCACCGGAGTGACTGCAGCCGCGATCGTGATGGTCAATGACTTCGTCGCCGTCTGTGCCGTCGGGGTCGTTGAGTCCGTCACCTTCGCGGTGAAGCTGAAGGAACCTGACGTCGTCGGGGTTCCGGAGATCGTGCCGCTTGCCGCGGACAGCGTCAATCCTGCCGGCAATGCCCCTGAACTGATACTCCAGCTGTACGGCGTTGTCCCACCACTCGCCACCAAGGTCGTTGAATAGGCCGTTCCTACTTGTCCAGACGGAACCGAACCAGTTGTGATTTGCACCGGAGTGACTGCAGCCGCGATCGTGATGGTCAACGACTTCGTCGCCGTCTGTGCCGTCGGTGAAGAAGAATCCTTAACTTGTACGGTGAAGGACGAAGAACCCGCCTGCGTCGGGGTCCCCCCGATCTGGCCTGTTGATGCGTTTAGACTCAGTCCTGTTGGCAAAGATCCCGAGCTGATCGACCAGCTGTAGGGTGTGGTTCCACCGGTAGCGGTCAGGGTAGCTGCATAAGCCGAGTTCACCTGCCCCGACGTGAGTGATGAGGTTGAGACCGCCAGGGGAGCTACAGCGGCTGCGATAGAGATAGTAAAGGACTTTGAGGCTGTCTGCGGTGTTGGCGATGAATCTTGAACCTGCAACGTAAAGGTGAAACTCCCAGATTGAGTAGGGGTCCCGCTAATCTTTGAATTCGCGCTGCTTACGCTCAGGCCTGCAGGAAGATTGCCCGAAGAAATAGCCCATGTATAAGGCTGAATTCCACCGAGCGCGGTGATTGCCGCAGAATAGGCAACTCCCGATTGGCCATTGGGCAAGGAAACTGTAGTCACCTGCAGAGTTCCGCCGTTCAGGGCAACAGAGATGCTAAAACTCGCGGATACCGTTTGGGCTGGTGAACTTGAATCTTTCACTTGAAGCGTGAACGCAAAATTCCCATTTTGAGTCGGTGCCCCTGTGATTTGGCCGGCAGACGATAGTGTCAATCCATCGGGTAGCGAACCTGATTGAATGCTCCAAGTGTATGGCGCTGTGCCGCCGCTAGCAGAGACGGTGGCGTTGTAAGCGGTAAATGTTTCCGCTGCAGGCAGTGAAGTTGAGGTGATTTGCAGGGGCGGAATGGTCGCAGCTATCTGAATGCTCAAATTGACGGTCGCACTTTGAACTGGCGAGCCAGAGTCAACGATCTTCGCTGTGAAGGAAAAGCTTCCCGATTGTGTGGGCGTCCCTGAGATGACTCCCGAAGAGGAATTCAAGTTTGTTCCAGGGGGCAGTTGACCGGAAGAAACGGACCAAGTATAGGGAGACGTTCCACCTGTCGCACTGAGTGTGGCGGAGTAGGGAGTTTGAGCTTTGCCGGAAGGAACGGAACTAATTGCAATTTTTAGTGCCGCGGGTTCCGTCTGGCGAGTCCCACCCGCCGTTACGACGCCAGCACACCCGGAGAGAAATTGAACGACGATTAAGACGACAAACGCAAAAAGGATCCCTGTAAAACTTACCAAGCTCCGTATCGGTTTGCGTTTCGCCAGTGCGTTCATCAGCATCAAGCCTCGATTTCAAGTTAACAGCCGTTGAAATGAGGTTTCTACTGGTCAGTGGGTTGGTTTTAGGGAGGGGGCGAGGGCAGTATTACTACCTGAGCTTGAGTACAGGATGCCGGAAGCGGAAGGAATTTCTCAATACAATCTAATGAATCCAAAAGCTTTACTGGACGAACTCAGATGAGTTCCACCTGCGGGTTCGCTAGTATATATTTCCCTGGCATTTGGCAACACAGCACACAAATCCAAAAAGCGCTGGGCAATCAGCAAAGGAGTGTTCCGAGGACGGCCCACCCAGGTACGTCCCGGTCTCATTCCACCCTTTGCCATGCTGAGTCTTGGCGACCGAACAAGAATCGCCAGAACCCCACGAGAAAGGCAAGATTCATAGCAAGCCAGAAGTAGCCTAAGAGACCGAAGCGGATACCCTTCATTTGATCTCGGAACAGGTAACCCAAGGCAGCCCAGAGGTAAAACCCCGATTGCAGCAGGAAGATGACACGGTACAGAGGCACTTTTAGAAGAAAAACATTGCTAAGTAATAGGGCAATGAGAAAAAAGGGTACGAGCCATCGCAACAGCTTATGAGAGAAGAAGGCCAGCCTCGCCATGAAATTCATGCGAACTCGAATTAATTCTCCCATCGCGCGAAAGCTGCCAACCGCCAGTCTCACTCGCCGGGTAAATTCTCCTGACACGGACGGTGCCGCGTATTCCATCCCGGTGGCCTCTGGATCGAAGACCACCGAGTAACCAAGTTGCCGCGCACGCATGGGAACCACAAAGTCTTCGATCACGGTCTCCGAGGAGATCGCCTGAAAACACTGTCGCCGGAGTGCATAAATGGCTCCGCTGGCCGTGAGAGTGGCACCGAACCGTGCTTCCATCAACCGAATCATCGTTTCGTATTTCCAATAAACTCCTTCGGTCTGTTGAGATTCTGTCGTCGCTTTGAACTCCAGCATTCCACAAGTCACCCCGACTTTAGGGTCTGAAAAATGACGGACCAATTTTTCAATCGCGTTAGGAGCAAAGAGCGTCGCGGCGTCGGAAAAAACTATAATCTCGTTCGTGGCCTGGGCCACGCCCACATTTAATGCATTGGCTTTCCCTTTTCTGGAGGAAAGCAAGACGGGACGGATCTGGTCATCATCCTTGGCCGCCGAAAGGATTTCATTGGTGCGATCATCGGAACCATCCGAGACGATGATGACTTCCAATTTAGTTCGGGGATATTCAAGCTCTTGGATATTGATGATTTTATCGGGCAGGTGTCGCTCTTCGTTGTACGCAGCAATGACCAGAGAGACCGAAGGGAGCTGTTCGTTGCGCGGTGCGGCGATCCGACGGTTGTTTCGCCCTAATAAGTACTGCCAATCCCTTCGGATTTGCGACACGCTGTAGAGAACAAACAAAATACATGGATAGAGGAAGTAAGAATAGAGGATGAGGGAAACACTGATCCAAAACAACCAAATGGCAACAGGCCCGACAACCTTCATTATCGACCGCCCTGGGCCAAAAGGACAATCTTGAGGGTCTTGAAAATGATCCAGAAGTCGAAACCAAAGGACATGTTCTTAATATAAAAAAGATCGTAAGAAAGCTTGTCAATGTTGTCTTGGAGCGAGGCACAATAACCTCTCTGAACCTGGGCCCAACCAGTGGCTCCCGGTCTCACTGTCCACCGCTGGGCATAGAGCGGTATTTTGTTCGCGCATTCAATTTCCTGCTCGGGAACAAAGGGGCGCGGCCCCACAAAATACATATCGCCCAACAGGATGTTGTAGAGTTGAGGTATTTCGTCCAGCCTAAGTCGACGCAAGACTTGGCCAACGCGAGTGATTCGTTGATCGTTATGTTGAACCGGGCGGGCATAGCCGCCACGATCAGCATCGACATGCATCGTCCGGAACTTAAACAGAGTAAATGGTTGGCCGCCCAAACCGATCCGCTTCTGCCGGAAAATAATCGGACCTGGAGAGTCAAACCATATCGCAACAGTAACTAATACAATCAAAGGAAGAAGGAACAGGAGACCCGTACTTGCCAAAAGCAGGGAAACTGCACGCTTATAGATCAACGTCAGCCGGGACACTTTGAACCCCGGCGAGAAGATGAGCCAGCTTAAGCGGAGAGTCTCTATAGGCAACTTTCCAGTGGCAACTTCGTAGAAATCTATTGCGTCCTGGATAATGACGCCAGAGGTCTTGAGAGTGAGGAGATCGTTGATAGGGAGCTTTTTGCGTTGATCTCCCATCGCAACGATGATTCTTCCGATGGGGATCTGATTTGTTATCGCGCCTAAGTCTTCAATTCCCCCAAGACGTTGCGGCTTCCTGACCTCAGAATCTGGAACCCACTCCGTCCCCAGATAGCCAATCAAGTGTAGCCCGAGCTCGGGACGATTCTGAACCACCCTGGCGACATTGGTCGCCATACGCCCTTCACCCAGAATCACGACTGCTTCCGCAAGCTCATTGGATTTGTTAAAAGCAAAGAATAACTGACGGTGGGAAACCAATAATATCGCCGCAACGGAAATCCCAGTGATCGCGAATCCACGGAAGAGCTGCAGGGAGGGGACCAAATAATAGACAGGGGCAACAATCAAACAGGCGATGCCAAGCCCCTTGATAAAGCGAGGGGGCACGGCTGGAGAGTTTCTTAGGGAAGAGGGAGCGTACAAATCACTGTAATACAGGAAAAAGAGACAGATCGCCGCTAAGAAGCCCACCTTGATGTATCCATACTGAACAGTTAGCACAAGAGGGGTTTTGACCCCGAAGTGTAAGAGCGCCGTCCCGAAAAGGGCCCCGCAAACCAAGAGCATCTCCGCCGCTAGGAGCAATAAAGTGCGCTTGGGAAAGTAGACGTTAAATAATTTAACCATGCCCGGGTTCCATCCCAACAGATGCCGAGAAACTTAACTTAGTGTCCTTATTTCAAATTTCAATTTCTTCTAAAACCTGTTCCTGACCATTTGTTTGCATGAGTAGCCAAGGAAAAGAATGATCTCTAGCCGGGTGAATTCAAGAAAACGAAGGGATCTGTTGCTCCCATCAGACACCTCGCTGAGTTCATTTCTTTTCTCGGGCACCTAAAGAGAACTTGGGTACGCCTGCTTGAAGCGTTCGTGCTACCCTCTCGAGGGCAATGGTCGGCTCAGAAGCTGGAGCCCATACAAAGAATGCACAAGGGTCCGAGACCTCAGACATTCTGCCGACTGGCAGGACTTAAGGGCAGGAATGATGCCACTGTCAGATTTTCAGTCAGCCAACGAAGATTGGCTATCTATCGGCAGAAATGAGACTTACTGGCTTCAAGATCACGAATACGGTCGCGCTGTAAACTTAACAACCAATATTTGGCGAATCCTCTTCCTAGATAAGGAAACCTTTTTCTATAATCCTGTTTTTGTGCGCCCAGAAGTGGAAGGAACGGGGTTAACGCTCTCTTGTAATCATTTTAGTTTCTTCATGTTACAAATCTCTCCTATAGCTGCGAAGGAAGAAGGGCGCATTGAGACTTAATGCCACTTCAAAACGCGAAATTGCCATCGCTGGAGAGGTAGGGAAGGAGGGAAAAATTAGGACATAATTCTCCCAGTTTTTGCACAAGCCTGAAAAGAAAGCTGGACTCGATCTGGGTCTTTGGGTTGGCCCAGGAATCCACAAAACACTAAGTCTTTTATTTACTGTGAATTACATATTCATTTTTCACTGTTTTTTTTCTTTGTAGACACCAAACTTTATGGATACTTGAGTGCTCAGACATTCTTGGGGAGAGTCTTCATCTCCCTCCTTATCAAGGGGTGACCTTTTGTTCTTTCTCGACCCACAATTCGCTAGTCTCTCTATGATTCTTGTGGATAAGCTCTATTCTGAACCACTTCTGACCGCAGTTTTTGGCGTTTTCTTGATCGCGCTTGCGATTAGTCTCAAACGCTTGAGCGCACTCCTTAGCCTTGGACAGGCCAAACATCCAGCTGAACAAGAAGAAATTCGGGCCAAGCCCATGGAAGAGACTCTGCTAGGTGATCTCAGTCCGGGGAACCTGGAGATTTCGACCTCGGCTCGCCTCGGGCTTACCCCCGCAGGAATCATTTTGTCTAACGCTATGTCCAGTATCCCTCCGGTGAACACATCTTTCCATGTAGACAGCAGCGAGCATCGGCTGCACTTTGCGCAGGGATTGCTGAGGTAGATGTACCGCAGGGTCCGTACCAGGGGAGTGCGAGTCAACCGTCCCAGTCCGTGAAGCCTTCCAGGGAAGCTTCCATCCGGCCACAGATCGGCAATGCTCAACTTCTTCCTGCTCGGGATCAGCCAGGGCTGCCAGGTAGTTTTCATGACCGTAGCCGAACTCTGAATGCAATCAAGGGCGCTATCCCGTGGGTTACGCTCCGAAAACCTATTAGGTCAACTGGGTGGATAATTTTGATTCTAGCGTTCTACTGGACTGTTGGCGATCCAGATAGGGTCTAAGTTTCTCGGCCAATATCTTCACCGCAGGTTCATGGAGAATATCAAAATGCGTGGAAGGAATGTGATTCACTTCAACTCCACCTCTGGCCAGTTCTCCCCACCCGAGATACTCGTCGTCCACTGCGTCTGCGGGACGTTTAGTTGAGCGAAACACTGTTAGCTTGCCCTGGTAGGGTTTAGGTTTGTAGTTCGATGCGGCAATCGTGTTGACCTCTTCGATTGTGGTTAACTCTTTCGGAATTGGCCGACCAAGGGCTGCGCGGAAATGGTAACTAAGCCTCGCAATTTTTCCACCCAAGAGCTTTCTAAAATCACCAAGGCGATCCTCGCCTGACAAGATTGCTCCGGCGTGCTCCTTATATATCTCAACTCGTTCTCGGACTGGCAGCGACTCCAGAACTCTTTTACCATAGTTCCACTCGACCGTATCCAAGAGCGCCAGAAGATCAACGCTTTCTCCGCTGTCCACCATCTGCCTAGCCACCTCGAAAGCGACGATGCCTCCGAATGAATACCCTGCAAGACGATAAGGCCCCGCAAGCTGAACCGCTCGAATCGCCTCGACGTAATAAGTCGCTAAGTCTTCGAGTCGACTGATATAGGGTTCTCGAGTATCGAGTCCCCTGGGCAAAAGCCCGAATATGGGCTGCTCTTCCCCAAGATAAAAACCCAAACTATGGAACTTGATTACGTTGCCACCTAGACCAGAAATAACATAAAGAGGCAAATGCTTCCCCTTGGGTTGGATTGGTACGACCGGCGACCACGGCCTCGGCTCTTTTCGGTTTGCGTTTCCTGTTTTGTTGATGAACTCTGCAAGCAGCCTAATTGTGCGAGCTTCAAACAAGATCGAGAGTCCAAACTCATGACCGTAGTTCTGGTTGATCCTGCCAATTAGTTGGGCAGCAACTAAAGAGTCTCCCCCCAAGTCGAAAAAGTCGTCGTCCAGATTTATGTGTACCGATTCGAGCAGCTCTTGCCACCACTCAGTCAGCGTGGCTTGGATATCGTTTTCGTGTTTGGTATAAGTCCTGACCAGTTCGGGAGATGTTGAAAGGGGCTGACTCTCGCCGGGCAATTTCCCGTAGGAGACGGCTAGCCCAGGAGTTGAGTTCACAGTAAGAAGCCGGACAAGTTCTTTAGCTTGATCGATATGATCAAGACCCATGGTTGTGCCAGTTCCAGCACCATCCCGTTGGCAAAGCGGTGCCCAAGTGAGTGAGATAATTGGCTGTCCAGAGTGGCTCGCGGGAAGGGCAGAAAGGAACTCCGACACAGCCGCATCGTGGATAGCTTTTCGAGAATCAAAATGCGAACTATTGGAAAAATAAAACAAGGCAAAATCGGGCCGCGTTTCACGGGAAATCTCTTCTAGAGCGAGAGTTCTCTCTATGGCGGATGTGAGACTCGGTTCCATTGCTGTCCTTGAGTTTGTCGATGGCAAATTTGCGTTAATCCCGTCTACCACATGGATTACACCGTCGATTCGTCCAAATTGTTGAAGCACGAGATCTATGGCGTGCTTTACGTCCTCAGGTCGAGTCAGTTCGGCATCTACGACTAGAATCTGCCCCTCAGTGGATTGGGAAGGGAGTAGCCTTTCCACGCTCTTCCGGATGAGGTCTGGCATTCTTGTCCCAGATTGGATCCTTTCCCATTGCCCAGAGGGAAGGAGGTGCGTGCAACCGACGAGAGCAATTCGTGCCTGAAAATCGCTGAGAAGGTGTTCAAAAACTGCGAGTTCAAGGTCCCCAAACAAACCCGAAATAATATACACGCCATTTTGGGTAAGGCAGCGAGAAGACCCAGTGATTTCCGAAGTTTCTAGACTTTCAAAGCTCTCGATCCACCTCCCATTCCCTCGATAGGCGATCACCGAATGGTCGCAGGGTGCACAAAGTTCGGCGATGATCTGAACTGCCACGCAGGCAATGCCTTGGCCAGTCGGATCGCAATCTATACTACGACAAGTAATTCCAGGGATTTCCTTAGGGATACCTTTCGTAAGGCCCATGGAAGTTGCGCGAGCGGGGAAAATGACCCTTTCGCCCGCGACAGACTGTAGGTGGTTCGAAATTATCGCGATGTCAACACCAAGGATTTGTTTATCACATAGTGCTTGAGCGAGATGGAGGAGACTGTAAAAACTTGCATTAAGAATGGCTCCGGTAGTTTTCTCCTCATTCTCAGGAAAGACCGACCAAAGATGTACGATCTTCTGGGGAGGATTGCCCCCCCGTACAAGGTCGGAGAGTAGTGCGTCGTAGTCAGAACGGGCATTCGGCCGAAGAAGATATTCATATCTCCCTAGCTTCGTAAACTTTTTGCCGGGCGCAACCTCTACCACCTTATGACCGGCGCCGCTCAATTGTGTAGTAATTTGCTTGCCGAGACCGAGCTGATCGAGAAAAACAATCCAGGAGTTTGGCTCCGAGGATAGGGCGGTAGGCACAACCGTCTGAGTCCAAACTCGGCGATAAAATTGATCCCTGACTTGTGTTCTGTCACTTTCCATCTAGAAAAACTCCCCTGAAATATCGCAACTATTTCGAAACATTAGGCGCGCGGGGTCTCTCCCCGAACTGCTTCTGAGACCAGGGCTGAATTGCTTCTTCGCCCGGATTGGGTCTCTCTGCCACCTCTATAAGACACTTATAAATCGCTGGAGCAGCAAATCATGCAGAACGCACCCATAACTTTGGAGGCAATATGTCAGCCAATGACTACTATCATGCAGCGCTCAAAATATCTTCCAAGTGATTGAAATACGGTCAGTTACGATCAGAGCCATTCTATTCGATCCGCATTCCCACTAATTACAGCTGAAAACTACTCCTCATAGGAGGAAATTAATTGCCCAATTCCCCCTCAAAAACCTATGAAATGAGCCCCAAACTTTGAAGAAAATCACGATCTGCCCGACATCCTGGCTCTGGTCCTGAAGGAAGTAATACACAACTCCTTCTCCGACAGTACGTTATCAAAACTCTCGGTGTAACAATTCCGCCAAGATTATAATAAAGAACGACAATTTAAAGCACCACTAGATATCCATTAATTCCGAATCTACATGGGCACCTCCAGGGTCAGCTTATGCTCTTTGAAATCATAAGGTTACATTATAGGCATCTCTTTTGGCTAGCCAAATACAAACGCCGTATGGCTGATATCTGATGCATCTAATTGTGGTTCGCGATCTACTAGTCTAGTAAGCTGTTTCAGGCTGGTCGGGGGAGACGCCAAGCACTCTAAGGACAAATCCGATGAATAGATCTTCTGGAGGAAAATGTCTACTGCTGACCTGCTTGCTATGGGGAAGCATGGTCGATTGTTCCCGCCCTCACAAAGAAGCCAATACTACTTGGGATCGGAAAACTGTCGAGGCTTACCCTGATCACAATGAAGTACATGCGGTGCCAACCTGGGACATAAGAGCTGCGGCAACGTACCTCAATAAAAGAGAGACCTGGTGGATGCAATGGGAAGCGGCCAAACGGGACAACGACACCTTCTGCGTCTCGTGCCACACGAATCTCCCCTTTGTCTTCGTTCAAACAGCGTTTCTTGAGTTGCCGTCTGAAACGAACACGTCCGATAACGAACGCAAAATTATTGACAATGTGAAGAAGAGGGTGCGGCTATGGAATTCTGTTGCGTCTTATTACGGTGACAAGGAAGACGGCGCAGGCAACGGTCCGGGATCTCGTGCTACCGAAGCGGTCCTTAATGCTGTGATACTCACCTTCCATGACTCCGAGACAGGAGAACTCACTGAAGAGACACGGGCAGCGCTTCAAAACATGTGGGCTTTGCAACAGGCTTCGGGGAATGAAGAAGGAGCATGGTCTTGGCAGCAATTCCGTTTGAAGCCGTGGGAGTCAAGCGATTCGCCATACTTCGGCGCCACCCTTGTGGCGCTAGCCGTTGGCATAGCTCCTGGGAACTATCGTTCCAGCCCCGAAATCCAGAATAACCTCACATTATTGCGCGAATACCTGGACCGTGGGTTTGCAGAGCAAACTTTGCTTAATCGTGTCGGCCTTCTATGGGCCTCGACCAAATTGCCCGGACTGCTGACCCCTGAACAGCAGAAATCGATCATTGGAGAAGTGTACGAAAAGCAGCGAGGCGATGGAGGCTGGAATCTCCCCTCACTCCTCGGATCATCAAAATATTTGGGCATTCCGTCGCTGCTCGCCAAGTGGCGGCGGGATGATTGGACACCTCAGGAAACAAAAAGTGATGGATTCGCTACGGCCTATCTTGCCTTTGTTCTTCAACAGGCGGGTGTACCGCGCGAAAACGACCGTTTGAAAAGCGCGCTAATCTGGTTGACGCTGAACCAAGACAAGGCGGAGGGATTCTGGACTGCGTACTCTCTGAACAAGAGACACGATCCTTCTTCGAACGTTGGCCGGTTCATGACCGACTCAGCGACGGCATTTGCGGTGCTCGCCCTTTGCGGGAGAAAATCATAATGATGCGATCCGTGTGATTGAGAGAAACAAGGGTTGCGAACGGCAGCGTCAAGACCGAATCAACCGTTTCGCGGATGAACTGTTCTTGTTTTTAGCAAGCAATGATCAAGCTGAATTGCATCATCCATTCACATGTCGAAAGGACGGATCAGAGCGAGTCCTTTCAATCATAGAATTGAACGTTGCATCCTTTTCCCTCAACAGCTGACGCGGCCGCGTATTCCTGCGCCGGGCAGAATGAGAAAAGAGACCAACGATCCGAGTCAGCCGCTTGCAACGTGGGGGGGTGCC